>Ga0265293_10001699_pt1 | contig 46894 bp, 38 predicted proteins | sample Munlanlewell138R_FD_192505 | JGI IMG/M metagenome (GOLD analysis project Ga0265293, IMG submission 192505) | Leachate microbial communities from a municipal landfill in Southern Ontario, Canada - Leachate well 138R | ecosystem: Engineered > Solid waste > Landfill > Unclassified | place: Canada... | reverse complement strand
CCAGCTTCAAGAACTGATAAGGAAACAAGTCCTTCAAACCCGTAAACCCAATAGGCACTATGAACGCAAAACCAAGCAAGGTGGCTACAGGAAATATAAATAATACCCTAAGTTAGCACCATTACCTTAGGAGGGAGACAGAAATCAAGCCTGCTTGATTTCAGAGGGAGGACTCGTGGGTACATTATGTGCCCAGAATCATCAAATGATGAACTGTGATTTATTTGATTCTAAAAATCTATCTCAAAAACTCACTCCTCACGCCTCAAAACTAATTTCTTACATCTTATATCTAAACACACTTCCTCCATTCATTAAGGGCGTTGAAGCTATGCACCATCCGAGAGCCGTACCAACTAAACCACTCGCCATCTAAGAGTACAATCTGGCTATTAGGGCAGAACTTCTGGACCTCAGCAATATGCTTTTCTTTAAAGGGATAGGGTTCGGAGCTTAAAATAATTAAATTGGGTGAATCATCTTTTAATATCGATAAGTCAATTTCAGGATAGCGGGATTGATTCGAAAATATATTCTCCAAATTCCACTCTTTCATTATTTCGTGGATATAGGTATTTGATCCCGCCACCATCCAAGGTTCCTTCCAAATGAAATAAGCGGTACGAAGTGGTTTATAATCTTCTTTTTGGGAAAGTGTATTTTGAATTTGTTGAACTAAATCTTCCGCCTTTTCTTTTGCGCCGAGCTGTGTTCCAATTTCAATAATCGCAATCAAAGCGTCTTCTATGGTATCAATTTCAGTTAAATGCACATAACAATCTTTCTGCAACTCTTCGATATCCTCTTGCCTATTTTCTTCTTTATTAGCGAGAATGAAATCAGGTTGTAGCGCCTTTATCTTTTCGATATTTGGATTTTTAGTGCCTCCAATAATTGCAATTTCATCAACAACATCCGCAGGATGAATACAAAAACGAGTTCGGCCAATAAGACGATTTGCTAAGCCTAAATCGATGATTAGCTCGGTGAGACTAGGAACTAGGCTAATGATTTTATGATATGCCATGAACCAATAAGAATTTTAAAATTAGAATTATTGTTCTAAAATAATGATTACACTTAACAATTCGATAAATAAACAGAATATTTCATGGAATTAGGACTATTTACTTTTGTTGATAATATGGTTAATCCGCAAACGGGAGAGAAACTTCCTCCCGAAAAACGGCTAAGCAATCTACTGGAAGAAATTAAACTAGCGGATGAAGCTGGCTTGGATGTATTTGGAATTGGCGAACATCATCGAGAGGAATATGTGTCGTCGGTACCAGCGATGATTTTAGCGGCTGCGGCATCGATTACAAAACAGATTCGCCTAACGAGTACGGTTACAGTGCTAGGTTCCGAAGACCCTGTGCGAGTATTTCAGCAGTTTGCTACGCTGGATTTACTCTCAAAAGGACGCGCAGAAATTATGGTTGGGCGAGGTTCATTTATCGAATCATTCCCACTTTTTGGCTACGACTTACAAGATTATGAGGAGCTTTTTGAGGAAAAATTGGAATTACTACTTCAGCTTCGCCAACAACAAGTAATTAGCTGGAAGGGCAAGTATAGAGCGCCCATTCAAGAGAGAGGAATATATCCGCAGCCTTATCAAAAGGAACTCCCAATTTGGCGTGCAGTGGGTGGAACGCCGAAATCGGCGTATGCTACAGGAATGCAGGGTTTGCCTTTAGCATTGGCAATAATTGGAGGTCAGCCGGCGCGATTTAAACAATTTGCAGATTACCATGCACAAGGTGCGTTGGATGCGAATCAGCCCAAGCAAAAAGTGAGTATTAACTCTCATGGTTTTATGGCCGAAACGGAAAAGGAAGCTAATGAAATAGCATTTCCTGCCTTTAAGCTAACTATGGATAAACTTGGGCAAGAAAGAGGATGGCCGCCCATGAGCAGAGCGCAGTTTGATACCTCTACCGAGTTAGAAGGTGCAAATTTTATAGGCAGCCCACAGCAAATTATCGATAAGATTATGTATCAATATGAAATCTTTAAACACGATCGATTTTTGATGCAAATGAGCGTTGGTTCAATTCCACACAACCAAATGATGAAATCTATTGAGCTCTTTGCCACAAAGGTAGCGCCTGTTGTTAGAAAGGAAATTGGGGTTTAGGAATTAGGGAAATCAGTTATCAATTAACAGTGATCAATGAACAATTGGTTAATAGTTATTGGGAATTAGGGGACTTAGGAAGTGTGGTATTCAGAATACAGAGTTCAGAAGCCTCTCAATACTAACTACAAAATACTAAGTACTGACTATCCCCCTCATTCCTAATATCCATTTTATTTAATGTGCTCTTTTAGTTACTCACATTCAATCTCTTCGGTATTGTACTACAGCTTGAATCAGAATAAATATAAAATCTAATCCAAGTTTAAAGCAATTATTATGTGTTAGTACAAAGTACCTTTGTTATAAATACATATAATAATTGCAAGTATGATTTTTTTTAATTTGATTGCTATGGTTAATAAATAAAAAGCAATAAGATGCGGATATTTATAATAGGGTTTTGTTTAGTTCTATTGGGAGTTGACGTTCAATCTCAAACATTTTTAGAATCAGCCTCAGCCGATTTAAATATTGATCATAGAACAGCTCCCCCCGCAACACAGGATGGTTTGGCAGGTGCTAAAAATATATATTTTGAACTGTTAGGGAGTGGTGGTCTTTATTCCATTAATTATGAACAGTTTGTTACAAATGGAGTTTCACTTAGGGGCGGCATATCTTACTTCTCAATCGGGGACAAAAACTCAGTTTTAACTGTTCCAGTTACCTTACATCATTTAAGATATCTTAAAAATGATTCATTTTTTGATTTAAACATCGGAATGACATTTATGTCGGCAGATGATAAAAAATACAGTTTTATTGTGTTGGGTTTAGGCTTTAGAGAACAGCCGATATCCAAAAATCTATTTACTCGGTTTACATTTAATCCCTTTCTTAAATTAACAGAAACAAAACGAATAGGTGTGACTATAGGAATGTCTATAGGTTATACGTATTAAAATTAATGCTATAAGCTATAAAAAACATGGAAAGAACCATGAAAAAACGTTATAAAAAACCAATTGGAGCGGCACTTAGCACAATGGTTCTTCTTTTTGTGTTAAGTAGTTGCGAAACTTGGCACCAAGATTGCACCGGACAAATTATTGTAGAAAACCCGATGGCAGACACGACTTTATATGTGGGTGGGGAACCTTTTCTAAGAGATATTTTTGAGGCACCTGAGGTATTTAAACATGCTGAAAATAAAGACTTAACAATAATGGACTTAATTGGGGATACGGATTTTGTTGCTCTTAATATTGTTGAAAATCCCAGCACAAAAAGTTTGGATATAATAAAGATTACAGGAATAAAAGCTGGGGAAAGTATTATTAGAGTAGTTGTTGGAGACAATTGTTCAGATGAAGGAGCATTTACTGAGTTTAGAGTGGTAGTCGCCAGTAAATAGTTGCATATTTTTTCTAGAGTTTAAAAAAAAGAAGAAAAATAAAGGCTTGGAAGGTTTATGATATACCAATACTAAAATAATATAAATAAATGGTTTAAAGCGAGTAGAAATAGAAGAATCTATAATTCCCCTCGTTACGAACGTCCCGTTCGTAATGCCTGCCAGAACCTCTGGTTCCAGTGGTTGGAAGAATTTGCCTAACAATAACAAAAATCCGTGTTGTCGGTGTAATCCTCCAAATCCGTGATTTAAAACTCGTTGATGAGGAATTAGGGATTGAGTTTCTTCTCAACTTAAATCCCATCCCACAAATCAAATGAATCAAATAAATCACAGTTCAAAATTTGGGAAATTAGGGGACTAAGGATTTGGGAAATCAGAATACAGAATTCAGAAGCCTCTCAATACTAACTACAAAATACTAAGTACTCCCTAGCCCCCTCACTCCTAATTTATTCCATGTGCTCTTGTAATTGTTCAAGTAAAGCTTCAGCGCTCCTATCTAGCATTTCAAAAACATTTTCAAAGCCTTGAGCGCCACCATAATATGGATCTGGTACTTCACCATCCTCAGGGGTTGGATCAAAATAACGTATCATTTTAATTTTGTAGCTATAGATTCCGCGAGTATCTAAGTGGCTAATATTAGAAAAATTTTCAGAATCCATCGCTAATATTAAATCAAACTCTTCTAAATCGGCGTAAGTAAGCTGGCGCCCACGCGATGGTAAATGAACCCCATATTTATTTGCGATTTCTTGGCTACGGTTATCGGCACCTTTGCCAATATGGTAGGCTGCGGTACCGGCAGAGTCGATATGAAAATAACTTGAAAGTCCTGCTTCTTTCACTTTATGGATAAAAACCCCTTCAGCGGTTGGGCTACGGCAGATATTACCCAAGCAGACAAAACATAATTTATAGGGATTTTCTTTCGAAAAAGGTCTCAAAAACGAACTCATAGTCTAAGTTTATTAAATAATTTAGAGGGATGTTTAGTGTTAAAATACCAACAAAATGTACAGAACAAACTATTCAGTTGGCGTAATAGAAGGTACAAATGTTGGAGTAAATAAATTCAGCGAAGCATTGTCAGCTTTTCATTAGGTTTTCGTATATTTACAGATTAAATGTATTTGTTGAATTACAGGTTTGTATGTCGAAAAAGTTTGATGAAATAAAGCAGCTTAATTATCCTAAAACCGAATTAGAGATTCTAAAATGGTGGAAGGAAAACGAGATTTTTAATAAAAGTCTGGAATCCCGTGAGGATGGGATACCTTTTACTTTCTATGAAGGTCCACCTACTGCTAATGGTAAGCCCGGTATTCACCACGTTATGGGGCGAACAGTTAAAGATTTGTTCTGTAGATACAAGACCTTGAAAGGCTTTAAGGTTGAGCGTAAAGCTGGCTGGGACACGCACGGCTTACCTGTAGAAATTGAGGTAGAAAAAGCATTAGGTCTTGAGGGCCGCTCCCAAGTAGAAGAATATGGCGTAGCAGAGTACAACGCAAAGTGTAAAGAAAGTGTGCTCAAATACAAAGACTTGTGGGATGATTTAACTTCAAGAATGGCATATTGGGTAGATCAAGATAATCCCTATGTCACTTTCGAGAATGAATATATAGAATCCGTTTGGTGGGCATTTCATAGGCTCTACTCAAAAGGATTGGTGTACAAAGGTTTTAAAATTCAGTGGTATTCGCCAGGTAGTGGAACTGTACTTTCTTCGCACGAAGTAAGTTTGGGTTATAAAGAAACTCAGGATCCATCGATTTTTGTAAAGTTTAAAGTAGATGGCGAAGAGAATACCTACTTCCTAGCTTGGACAACCACGCCTTGGACCGTGATATCAAACATGGCACTAGCTGTAAACCCAAAGCTAGACTATGCTAAAGTGGGGCACAATAACGAGAATTTTATTGTAGCCAAAGATAGCATAAACCGCTTATTTGGTGAAGAATTTGTGCTTATAGAAGAGTTTAAAGGCGAGCAACTTCTTAATAAAACCTACCAGCCCATATTCGATTATGCTTTTCAAGAAGTAGATAAGGCACAAGCTTGGAAGGTGATTCCTGCTGCCTACGTAACTACCGAAGACGGCACGGGCGTTGTGCATACAGCGCCAGCTTATGGTGCCGATGACTATGATACTTGCAAAGCGGCTGAAATTCCGATGTTTAATCCCATCGACCGCGAAGGACGATTTACAGATCAAGTTCCAGAATTTGAAGGCCAATGGTTTAAAGAAGCCGATAAGGAAATTGCTAGAGCAATTAAAGATAAAGGGCTCATGTTCCGTCACGAAACGTGCGTTCACAACTATCCATTTGATTGGCGTAAAGGCACGCCGTTGATGTCGTACCCAGTTGAGTCTTGGTTTATTAGAACAACCAGCGTAAAAGATCGCATGGTTGAGCTTAACAAAAAGATAAACTGGAAACCAGAAAGTACAGGTACAGGTCGATTCGGAACTTGGCTAGAAAATAATGTGGATTGGGCAGTTTCGCGCCAAAGATACTGGGGAACTCCTATCCCAATTTGGGCAAGTGATAAAGATCCTGAATACGTAGAGTGTATTGGAAGCATCCAAGAATTACGTGAAAAAGCTGGGCTGTCAGAGCTAGAAGAACTAGATTTACATCGTCCATATATCGATGAAATTACATGGCCTGCGCCAGACGGTGGCACCATGCGTAGAATTCCAGATTTAATAGATGTTTGGTTCGATTCAGGCTCTATGCCTTTTGCACAGTGGCATTATCCGTTCAAAAATGAGCACGAATTCAGCCATAATTATCCTGCAGATTTTATTGCCGAAGGGGTAGATCAAACTAGAGGTTGGTTCTACACTCTGCACGCACTTGGAACCATGCTTTTTGATGAAGAAGCATTCAAGAATGTTATTTCAAACGGGCTTGTACTCGACGAAAATGGCGAGAAGATGAGTAAATCGAAGGGAAACACCGTCGATCCATTCGAAATAATTAGCACTTATGGCGCCGATACCGTTCGTTGGTATATGATGAGTAATTCTTCGCCTTGGGATAACCTCAAATTCAGCGAAGATGGACTTAAAGAGGTTCAGAGAAAATTCTTTAATACATTGGTAAACACCTATTCGTTTTTTGCGATGTACGCCAACATTGATGGCTTTACCTATTCTGGCGCTCAGATTTCGAATAATGAACGCCCAGAAATAGATCAATGGGTAATTTCGAGACTAAACACCACTATAAAACTAGTTGAAGAATATTTAGAAGATTACGAGCCAACGAAAGCAGCACGTGCTATTGAGCAGTTTGTTGAAGAATTAAGCAATTGGTATGTACGCCGGAATCGCCGCCGTTTCTGGAAAGAAGGTAGCACTCTCGATAAAACAGCTGCTTACCAAACTTTATACGAATGCCTAAAAAGCCTGAGTAAAATGATTAGCCCAATTAGCCCATTTATTGGAGATTGGTTGTATCAAAACTTGAATAAAGTAACTGGTTTAGAAGAAGAATCAGTGCATTTGTCTTTCTTCCCAACGGTTGAAGAAACGGCGATTTACAAGAGCCTTGAGCACAAAATGGAAATGGCGCGTCTAATTACAACTGTTGTGTTGAGGATTAGAAATCAAATTGACATGAATGTGCGTCAACCACTCCCACGAATTATACTTCCTATTAAAGATGCTGCTGAGCGTTTAGCCATCGAGTCGGTGAAGAGCATTATTCTAGAAGAAGTGAATGTGAAAGAGATTCAGTTTGTAGACGACGACTCTGGAATAGTTCATAAGTCGGCGAAACCTAACTTTCCTGTTTTAGGAAAAAAATTAGGACCTAAGATGAAGGCTGTTTCAGCTAAAGTTCGTGAATTAGGTACCGATGATATAACAGAATTTGAGAAAAAAGGTTATATTAAGCTAGACTTAAGTAACGGTGATATTGTGAAAATCGAATCTGATGGACTCGATATTATTAGAACTGGTTTAGAAGGTTGGCAAGTAGAAACTGAAGGTGGTTTAAGCGTGGCTGTAGATACAGAACTAAGCCATGAATTAAAGCTTGAAGGGCTAGCACGCGAGTTTGTAAATCGTGTGCAAAATATGCGTAAAGAAGCAGATTTTGATGTTGTTGACCGTATAATTATTGGTTTTGAAGGCTCTGAGGAGCTGAAAGAAGCAGTGGTTTCAATGAAGAAGTATATCATGTCAGAAACATTAGCCGAAGGTGTTGAGCTGGAAATGCTCGATGTGTCTGACTTTATAAAAGACTGGGAAATTGGTGGTACAGAATGTGAAATATCTGTACGCAGAAATGTAAATTCATAATGAGTAGACCTATGAGTAAAGATTCAAATACACAAGGGCGAATATCCCCATACAATGATGAAGAGCTCGAATATTTCCGTGATATTATCACAAAGAAACTTGACGAAGCTAACCAAGAGCTAGATAATTTGCAGCGTTCGCTACGCGAGAGCATGGAGAATGCATCAGATGAGTCTGCGTACTCTTTCCATATGGCTGATGCTGGCACCGATGCCCAGGAGCGCGAAAAGAATTACATGCTTCTAAACCGAACACGTAAATTTGCAAAATACCTTGACGATGCACTAAAACGCATCGACAATAAAACCTATGGTGTTTGTAAAGTAACGGGTAAGAAAATTGCAAAAGGTCGACTAGAAGCGGTTCCTCATACGCAGCTTAGCATCGACGCGAAATTGAAGCGACGTTAAGCCTAGTGAGTTTGGATAGAAAAAAATTACTCGCCCTTTTTGTGCCTGCTGCTCTTGTGCTTGCACTAGATCAGCTTACAAAATGGATAGTTAGAACTACGCCTAGCCTTCAAAATAAAACCATAATTGATGGTTGGCTAGAGTTCTATTTTGTGAAAAATGAAGGGATGGCAATGGGAATTGACATCCTGCCAACTTGGGCTATAAGCGTAATTGCCATTTTAGCGACTACAGGGATTCTTATTTATTTATTCCGCACCATGGAGCACTCAAAAACAGGGTACCTTATTTTTATGGGACTTGTACTAGGTGGGGCAATGGGTAATATTTCTGATCGTTTGTTTATGGGCTATGCGTATGGTTATGGCGGCGTATTAGAAGGGCACGTAGTAGATTTTATTCACTTTAGCCTAAGAATTGGCGACTGGCCAGTTTTCCCATATATATTTAATGTGGCAGATATCGCAATCTCAGTTTCCATTGTGTCATTGCTGATTTTCAGTAGACATTTATTAACAGGAGACGAAGAAACTCTAACTGCTGAAGAAGTAGAAAGCCCATCTCTCAACCCAATCATAGAAGAAAACAAAGACTAACAATCTTTGCTCATTTCAATTCAGCATGATTGGGATTGTTACAATTTCTGAGCTAACCAATATTAGTCCTAAGTTGTAAGAATTAAGACACAAGAAAGAGTTTTCGGCTCTAAAATTAGAATCAAAATCTTCTGTCTTACTACTTGTGTCTTTCCCGAAGTGTAGTGATACGTTTGATTTCAGAAGGAGGACTCTTAGCTGCGCTCATAAGTAGTGCCAATTGCTCGGGGCAGAATTCTATCACCCCAAAAAAGAACCAGCACTTTTTAGTAAGCTAATAAGATAGCTACAAGCGCTGGTTTAGGAGAAATGTGTTAGACGAAGGATTTAATACGAGGAATAAATACTCGTTGAGCCATCTTTTGCAACTAAATACACGTCATAATGCTGTGGATTTGGGCCTTCCATACCTGGCGAACCAATAGGCATTCCTGGAACAGTAAGTCCAAGTGCATCAGGATTTTCGCGGAGTAAACGTTGAACATCGGCTACAGGAACGTGACCTTCAACAAAATAATTACCAACCATAGCGGTATGGCACGACTCAAAACGAGCAGGCACGCCAGCGCTTTGTTTAATGGCCATTAACGCCTGTGTATTTTCTTCAATAACATGAAATTCAGCTCTGTTCATGTGTTTTGCCCATTCAGTACAGCAACCACAATCTGGGTTTTTATACATCACAACTTCAATCTTTCCCTCAGGAACAACATTGAATTTATTTCCTGATTTGGGCCAAAAAAGAAAGGCAAGTACGCCAAGTGTAAAGAGGGCGCCAATCAATAAAATCTTATTATTACTCATTATTTTGTTTTTTAAAATTCTTAAAGTACAAAGTTAACCAACTTATGAGAGAAAAAGTGCAATTAAAAGAAGGTTTATTTTCACATATCATCGAGTGATTTTTTGGCTAGCTGTTTAGAGTTCATCACAACATTAATGGAGCTGAATGCCATAGCCGCCTCGGCGAGTAATGGATGCAAGAAGCCAAGGAATGCGAGTGGAATCATAATTAAGTTGTAGAAAAATGCCCAAAATAGGTTTTGTTTGATTTTAGTAAATGTGGCATTACTCAAGTTTATAGCTCTAATTAAACCAGTTAAACTTCCTTTCACCAGCACAATATCACCCGATTCAATAGCTACATCGGTTCCCGAACCCATTGCAATTCCAACATCTGCTTGCACAAGTGCTGGGGCATCGTTAATACCATCGCCCACCATTGCAACCATTCTACCTTCGGCCTGCAAATGCTTAATTACCTCCGATTTTTCGTCAGGTAATACTTCAGCAATAACCTTGTCTACCCCAACCAATCCGCCGATGGCTTTAGCAGTTTTAGAGTTGTCGCCAGTTAGCATAATTACAAACAAGCCTTTTTCTTTCAATTTAGAAATGGCTTCAGCACTGTCTTCTTTTACCTCATCGGCAATGGCAATAAGTCCGATAACAGTCTTGTCTTTTGAAACTATGACTACCGTTTTCGCTTGCTCCTCCAGAGTTTCTTTTTGTTTTAGGATGTCTTCACTAATCAACAAATCTTCCGATTGCATGAAGGATGTTGTACCGGCGCGAACCGTATTTTCAGCCACAGTAGCACGCACACCTTTACCTGTTAAAGACATGAAAGAGCTTGTGGGCAAAACTTTGATTTCTTTTTTGCCTGCATAAGCCATAATTGCTTTTGCCAGTGGATGTTCGGAGTTTTGCTCCACCGAAGCGGCATAAGCAATGAGTTCTGAATCGTTTATATCTCCAAAAGAAACCACATCGGTAACAGCGGGTTTGCCTTTAGTAATAGTTCCGGTTTTGTCAAGAACAATGGTGTCCACATCTTTCATTACCTGAATAGCTTCTCCTTTTTGAATGAGGATTCCATTCGATGCACCTAGACCAGAACCAACCATCAATGCCGTTGGAGTAGCAAGTCCGAGCGCACACGGGCAAGCAATAACCAACACCGCAATAGTAGAATAAAAAGCGAGGGTAGTAGTGCTCCAAGCTGGATTTACCCAGGGAATAAAGGCAGAGGCCCAATCAACAATTCCGCCAAAAAAGTCAGGGAAAGCAAACCATGCAGCTAAATTTAGAAGAGCCATTACCAATACAATGGGCACAAAAACAGCGGTCACTTTATCAGCAAAAGCCTGAATTGGGATTTTAGAACCTTGAGCTTCTTCCACCATTCGAATTATTTGGCTCAAGAAAGTATCGCGACCAATTTTGGTGGCTTTAATTCTTAAAACGCCTGTGGTATTCAGTGTTGCCCCAATAACAAAATCATTCACAGCTTTATTTACAGGCATCGATTCGCCTGTGGCAATAGATTCATCTACACTACTTTCGCCTTCAACCACTTCGCCATCGGTTGGGATTTTTTCACCAGGACGAACAATCATGATATCGCCCACTTTTAAATCCTGTATAGGAATTTTTACTTCGTCACCATCTCTAAGAACGGATGCTTCTTTGGCACCAAGTGTTAATAATTCGCGAATAGCTGAAGAGGCACTTCCTTTAGCTTTGGTTTCTATATAGCGGCCAGTGAGATGGAATGCCATAATCATACCTGCAATCATCGCAAAACTATGGAACTCGGGCGCATATCCAAGAGCGTGGAGCAAGGTCACAAAGCCCGTTGATAGCGAAGCCAATGCACCCATTGCTATGAGCACATCCATATTTGGATTTAGATTTTTGGTCGACCTTAAAGCGCTAACCATGGTCTCTCGTCCGGGCACAAAAATCACAAAGGAGGAAAGCAGAATCATGGCGATTTCCATTCCTACATTGCCCAAAAACATATAATCGAAAAGCCACATAGGGAGCATCCAAAGTAACATTGGGATGGTTGCAGCCCAAGACCAAATCATATACTTCTTAGCAGTACTCAATCTCTTATCTTCTCTTTCTTGCATTGCATCGGCTTTGGAATCTGATTCTTCCGCCTCTGGAACTAATTGAAATCCAGCCTTTGTGATAGCTTGTTCAAAAGTCTCAAATGCAATCTCTCCCTCGTACTGCACCAATGCAGAATGAGTAGCTAAGTTTACCGAAGCCGTTTTTACGCCGTCCAATTCTTTTAATTGTTTATCAACAGTATTTACGCAACCGACGCAATGCATCCCCTCAATTTGTAGACTTACTTTCTTCATGAACAGAATTTAATATTTTGGAAAAATGTGAGTGTTTTATTTTTGAACGGTATAGCCAGCATTTTCTATAGCCGCTATACATTCAGAAAGAGATACATTAGCAATATCATAATTGATTTTAGCAGTAGCAGAATCTAAATCTACGTCAGCACTGATTACGCCACTAAGCTCAGTTAATGCATTTTGAACACTACTTACGCAGCCACCACAACCCATGCCTTCAATTTTCAAACTTGTTTGTTCCATGATATTATCCTCTAATTTTAAAAGTTTACACTAAGGTACTAAGTAATCTTGTTCTTAAAGTGCTGAATTGTGCTTGAAGCTTATCAAATTTGGGGGATTACAGTTGAAAGGACTAACCTTTCCAAAGTTAAACCACTAGCCATTAATTAAGACAGAGCTACAAAAACTTTGGAAAAGATAATGGTAGAAATTGCGCCACCAATTGCCTAGAAGGTAATATCCGACCGTAGGGAGGTTAGGGTTCCACCCAACAGCCCTGTCATCCTGAACAAGACGACCGATAGGGAGTTGCCGTGAAGGATCTCAGAGAATCAACTTGGGGTCTTAAACAAAGAGTTTTGAAAATATTTGGAAGCCTATATTCAGGAGGCCCTTCGTTCATTCGCTTCCTCCGACCATCGTCGGAGTTGCTCATTCCTCAGGGTGACAGTGCAGATTGGTTACTTCCAAATGCCGCCGCTGGCGTCAATGACTGTTTTTATCATGTTATTTAAAACCGAACACTCTTTAAAGATTCCTTGTTATATTACTTCATTATCAGTGAAATCACTTAGTAACAGGATTATATAAACGATGAATCAGCATTTTCATATAAAAAACATGGTGTGTAACCATTGCGCTGAAGTTTTAAAAGAGAAGTTAAACGAGGCTAATTTTGAAGTAGCTAAAATAGAACTAGGGGAATTAACTCTTGCGGAACCTGTTACGCCAGAACAGCGCGAGCAACTTATGTTCGTTATAAAAGATAATGGCTTTGATGTAATTAGTGACCAAAATAGCCAGATGGTAGAAAAAGTAAAGCAGCTAATTATAAAGTCGGTTCGCTCTGATGAAGCTTTAAAAAGCAACCTTTCCGATTATCTGACAAATCATGTATTTAAAGATTATCAGCAGCTAAGCAGACTGTTTTCGAGTGTGGAAGGAAAGTCTATTGAGCGTTATTTTATCCTTCAAAAAATAGAACGCGCTAAAGAACTTATTGTATACGATGAGAAAACCTTCAGCGAAATAGCTTTCGATTTAGGATATAGCTCCCAACAGCATTTTTCACGTCAGTTTAAAAAAGAGACAGGACTTTCACCTTCCCATTTCAAAGAAATAAAAGAAAATAGACGCATTTCTATTGATCAGATATAGAATATTTGTGTTGTTTGAAGGTGTTAGGTAATTCGGTGACGGATTTTCTTTAGAGGGTCATTCTGATCCCGAGAATTCGGGACGAAGAACCTTTAGATATATTAAGAAACTACCACTGTGAAGATTATCTGTAATCTCTGTATATGGTTTTATCTTTATCTCGAATAGTGTTTATGAACATATAAACTCGTTCTGAATTTCTTAAAATTTGCTGAACTCAAACCAAATTAAGCAGTTACAAAGCAATGTCTACAGGTCCTTCGGAAGTATCCTCAGGATGACCCGAGTTGTTTTTTATGGGTGTTAATTAAAAACCGCCCACAAACCATCAACAAACCACCGCATACCCATCTACAAAAAGGTGCACATTAATTACAGAATGGTATAAGAGTAAGAGAGATTTTAGCTATAGTTTAGCCCCAGACATTTAACTATTGCTTAATTGATGATCGAGCTTTTAAAAAAATATAAAGAAATTTCAGCTGGCTCTGTATTTCTGATAGGTGCAGTACTTACCCAGTACGTGTTCAGTTTCCCAAATAGTAACTATGTGTATTTTACTTTATACATAATAGCATACCTATTTGTGGGCGGACCTGTTTGGGCAAAGGCCTTTTCGTCCATAAGGAGAGGAAACATATTCACCGAATTCTTTTTGATGGGAATCGCTACCGTTGGCGCTTTTATACTTGGTGAATATGCCGAAGGGGTAGCTGTGATGTTTTTCTACATGATTGGGGAGCATACTCAACATGGAGCAGTTCATAAAGCGCGTCATTCAATCAGCAAATTATTAGACCAACAACCCGATATTGCAACTGTAGAGCGAAATGGAATAATGATGGATGTCCATCCAACTGAGGTGGAGATCGGTGAGATTATTTTAGTGAAACCGGGCGAAAAAGTGCCTTTGGATGGCGAGTTAATTTCTGAATCTGGATCGTTTAATTCGGCCGCGTTAACAGGAGAGTCGAAACCGTCAACAATTACAAGTGGCGAAAGTGTGTGGGCGGGCTCTATCAACCAAAACAGTTTGGTTAGAATTAGAGTTAAGAGTGCATTTAAAGACTCAAAATTAGCGAATATTTTAAATTTAGTAGAAGAAGCTGTTCAGCGCAAAGCACCAACTCAGCGGTTTATGGCGAAATTTGCCAAGGTTTATACGCCAATTGTGGTTTGGTTGGCTGTGGCACTTACATTCTTACCTTTTCTTATTGTTGAAGATTATGTATTTCAAGATTGGTTTTATAGAGCGTTAATATTTCTAGTAGTATCGTGTCCATGTGGATTGGTTATTTCTATTCCGCTAGGGTATTTTGGTGGAATTGGCGCCGCTTCCCAAAATGGAATTCTACTTAAAGGCTCTGATTATTTAGATCAACTTCGCAACATGGACACCCTATTCATGGATAAAACAGGAACGTTGACGGAAGGTGTTTTTGAGATTCAAACTGTTAGCACTTCAAACGGGTTAGTCAATAATGAATTATTAAAAATAGCAGCCTCCTTAGAGCAACACTCCTCGCATCCTATTGCAAAAGCCATTTTAGAAGGTGCTAATGGAGAGAAATTGTTTGAAGTAAGCCACCAAGAAGAAGTGCCAGGAAAAGGCTTAAAAGGGAATTTAAATGGGGATGAAGTTCTTGTGGGCAATGCCGATTTATTGGCTGATTATGGAGTGAAGCTGTCACTTGAAAAATTCACTCAGCCATACACTTATGTGCACGTTGCCATAAATGGTGCATATACTGGCACCATCAGCATTGCAGATACCATAAAACCAGATGCAAAATCTGCTATTGCTGCGCTTAGAAAACAAGGCGTCAAAAAGATTGTAATGCTTTCGGGTGATAATCAGAAAGTGGTCGATTATGTAGCTCAAGAATTAGGCATTGATGAAGCGTACGGCGGCTTAATGCCCGAAGATAAATATGAGTTCGTAAAAAATGCACTGGGAGAAAACAAAGTGGTGGGCTTTGTGGGCGACGGCGTAAATGATGCACCAGTTATTGCCTTAGCCGATGTAGGTATTGCCATGGGCGGCGTAGGTTCTGACGCGACCATTGAAACAGCCGATTTGGTTATTCAAACTGATCATCCTTCTAAAATTTCTCTTTCTATAAAAATTGCACGATTTACACACCGAGTTGTATGGGAGAATATCAGCTTTGCGATGGGTACAAAGGTCTTGGTTATGGGCTTAGCCACTGTTGGAATGGCGAATTTATGGTTAGCTATTTTTGCGGATGTAGGTGTGGCATTAATTGCGATTGCAAACGCCATTCGAGTACAAAATAAATTCTCAGAGAAAAAAGTGCGTTTGAATTTTATGGAAGAAGTTCCTGCTGAGCAGGTTCATAGCTCATGTGATACTTGCTGTTCGGTTAATTAGTGGTCTTTGTTGGGATTAGGATTGTGGAGGTTGGGTCATTCGTTGACAGTTTTGGTAAGAACTAATAGATTTACCAAGGATAATTCCTTCCGCCAGCCGGCGGAGAGGTGGTTTTTGGTACCCCAAAAATCGGAGGGTGTTCTTGGAAATGGCTACGAAATTGAATTTAGGCTTTGTGCAAATTTCAGACAGTTATCACGAACACCCCTCGAATCATCCAAAGAACTGTTTGGATGATTAGCTCCCCTGAATGGGAGACTTTTTTATGCTAATAAGACTACTAACGGACATCAGATTCTTATTGAGCTTAGCTACTATACTTGGATATGAATCTCCTTTCATTGTTATTAGCAGAGTTATACAACGGAGTCAGATGTTAGGTAATTCGTTGACAAAAATTATCTTTCCGTATGAGAGAAACAACCATCGACGAATTAGCTACCAAACCCCTTCAATACCTTCTCGTTTTGGGTTGTTTAGCTTTTGATACTCGCTCATGCTCATTCCGGTAATTTCTTTGAATTGCCGTGAAAGATGTTGAAGGTTTTTATAACCCAGCTTGTACGCAATCTCGCTAAAAGTAAGTGAGCCATTTTGAGTTAACTCTTTAGCCTTTTCTATTTTTAAACGAATGAAAAATTTTTCAATGGTAATGCCTTCATGTTTCGAGAAGGTTCTAGAAATAGACGCATAGCTTTTGGTTAGCTTTTTGGAGAGATAATCAGAAAGGACAATGTCCTCAATATCATCTAAATCAAGTAACTCTAAAAGCGCATGTTTTGTCTGTTCGCTAAGTAGTGCATCTGCCTCGGAAATAAGACCAAAATTAAAACGCTCCAACTCTTTTTCAATTTCTAGAAGAGTAGGATGCTCCCCCGTTCGTGTTACTTCAGCCAGCCCTAATTCAACATGATTTACCTGAAGTCCAAGTGCGGTAAGTGCCGTTTCAATAACTAAAGTACAGCGCGAACAAACCATGTTTTTTATATGAAGTGTTATTAATTGATGCATCATGTAATAGTTAAGGGGAATAAATATCTATAATTAAATACGACAATATATAATCAATAATAGATTGGTTTATAAATTGGTAACTAATTCCTGTATAGTATTCATTCCAATTCTATATAAGGGTTACAATGAAGTTTAAGTTGTTTATTGCCATTGCGTCCTCCCTCTGAAATTAAGTAAATAGATATAAGACACGAGTAGTAAGACATAAGAATTTTTGATTCTAGTGTTTGAGCCGTGAATAAATTCTTTATAATGTCTTAATACTACCATCTTATGTCTAATCCTGTCTCCCTCCGATGGGCTAATTCTTATACACATCTTTCTCTGTCTCATATACTGGTATTACTACAATATAATAGACAATGACCGACCGCAGGGAGGTTAGAGTGTTATCCAACAGCCCTGTCATCCTGAACAAGACGACCGACAGGGAGTCGCCGTGAAGGATCTTTGTGAGTCGACTTGGGATCTTTAAAGAACGAGTCGTTGAAAGTGCTAGTAAGTTGCTACCTGGAGACCCTTCGTTCATTCGTATCCTCCGATATCCATCGGAGTTTACTCATTCCTCAGGGTGACAAGACCAAGTAGTAATTTTCAAATGCCGCCGTTGGCGTCAATGACGAGTACGTCATACTGTTTGAACCATTTTAAGAAACACTAAAAGATGTGTATAAGGATTAGCCCTCCGACTGGAGGCACTTTTGGTCTTGAAGTTAGATTTGAGCTATGAATGAACTCTTTCTTGTGTCTTAATACTCACATCTTAAATCTAAATTTAAGCCCACCTTCTTACATCTTCTTTATAAAAGATGAATTCTTCCCCGAACTTCTCCTCTAATACTGTCTCTTCGGGTTTAATTTGGAAGCGATTCATGTAGATTATAAATAGGGGTAGAACAAGAAATCCGACTAAACTTCCCCACTTCAAAGCGCCAGCAATTAGAACAATTAGCAATGCTGTATACATTGGATTTCGGCTGAAAGTATAAATACCCGTAGTAACAAGTGTGGTGGCATTCCCGGGTTTGTGAGGATTCACAGTCGTCGATTTTCGCCTGAATTCGATAATTCCCAGTAAACCAATAAGTACAGCAATTGCCACAAAAATCTGAACAATCCAATTTTCTGCACCGAAGCTCAATCCCTCAATAAATACCCATTGATTCGCTCCCCATATTAAGCTTAAACAGATAAGGAATACAATAACAGGAGGTACTTTTAACTCAAGAAATTTCATTTAAAATTTGTATTTGAATATTTAATTTATGCTCATTCATTATGCATTTACTTAAATCGCATGTCTAATGATACTAAGAAAACTTCTCTAAATATCGTGGTTTCAACTTATACAATTTTGACTAAATATTGTATAATACGGTAATAAATTCATATTCCATTTTTATTTCTAGATGTTAAAGTGCTCTTTAAGCACTAACAGGGGCTGATTGTTGAGGGTTTGTGTTTTATATGAGAACGGGCTAAAAATACAATAAAGATTAATGTATTTTTTATGACTATTTAAATAACTATGTTTGTGCAGTGAAAAAACTAAGAAACATATCCCAGATACTATCGGCTGTTCTCAGCATTAGCTTTCTTTTAGGTCTTTTACCATCTATGGGGCTCTCTGCGAACCCGATGGTATTATGTGACCAATGGATGGAGATGGGCGGAATGTCTTCTGGCATGATGAATCACGGCTCTATGATGCACGATGATTGCCCTATGCATGGGATGGCATCAACTGATAGCGATTGTGTTGTTTTTACCGACTGTTGCGTAATTAAAGCAAGCACACCAGCCACAGTCCCCGTTGCTTCTTCAGTAAAAATTAATCCAGCAAATACATTGCTAGAGATTATAAGTACTCACGAAGACATCTCATTGGTTTTAGAAAAACCAACTCTAATTCGCCTATCAAACTCCTATTTGCCTCCGCTTATCTTCTTGGCAAACTCCACTTTTATAATTTAGAATTACTTCGAGCTTATCAGATTGAGTCAATCCTAATGGGATAATACCATCCCTATTTTTTGGCACTCAATATTAAAGAAAAAACCAAACTGCGCCTGCAGTTCATCGAAGAAATTTCTATTCAATAAAATCATGCTTAATAAAATTATTCGTTTCTTTCTAGAAAACAAACTAGTTGCAGTACTATTACTGGTTACTATTGTTTTTTGGGGATTAATAACCTCGCCATTTGCTTGGAACTTGAGCTTTATCCCAAATGATCCTGTTCCTGTAGATGCCATTCCAGATTTGGGTGAAAACCAACAAATTGTATATACCGAGTGGACTGGCCAATCTCCCCAAGATGTGGAAGATCAGATTACTTATCCATTAACCACTCAACTGCTCACCGTTCCTGGTGTTAAAACCATCCGAAGTACCTCGATGATTGGTGTTTCGAGCATATTTGTAATTTTTGAAGAAGGGGTCGAATTTTATTGGAGCCGTTCTCGAATTCTTGAAAAGCTAAACTCACTACCAGCAGGCACATTGCCATCAGAAGTGCAACCAACACTTGGTCCAGATGCCACCGCCCTTGGTCAGGTTTTTTGGTACACCTTCGAGGGTAGAGATGAAAATGGTGAGGTCACTGGTGGCTGGGATCCACAGGAATTACGAAGCATTCAAGATTTTTATGTGGGTTATGCACTTTCTGGAGCCAGCGGTGTTGCAGAAGTGGCACCCATTGGTGGCTATGTAAAGGAATATCAGATTGATGTAGATCCGACCACACTCAAAATTTACGATATTAGCCTAAATGAGGTATTCGAAGCGGTTAAGAAAAGCAACGTAGAAGTTGGTGCAAGAACCATTGAGCTAAATAATGCAGAATATTTAGTTCGAGGCTTGGGATATATAAAAAACACCGAAGATCTAGAAGAAGCGGTTATTAAAGTGGTAAATAATGTACCCATCAGAATTAAGGATGTGGCCTTTGTAACCACGGGACCAGCCATGCGGCGTGGTGCACTTGATAAAGGTGGAGCTGAAGCAGTAGGTGCAGTGGTGGTTGCAAGGCAAGGCGCAAATCCACAGGAAGTAATAAATAATATAAAAGCGAAAATTGAAGAGATTTCTCCTGGGCTACCCTCAAAGAAACTAGCAGATGGGACTATTTCTAAAGTAACCATTGTTCCATTTTATGATCGATCTGAGCTTATAGGAGAGACATTGGGTACTCTCGAAGAGGCGCTGACACTCGAAATACTCATCACTATCATTGTAATAGTGGTGATGGTAATGAATTTAAGAGTCTCCTTCCTAATTTCAGGAATGTTGCCAGCTGCCGTACTTATGACTTTCATTGCCATGAAATATGCAGGGGTAGATGCAAATATTGTGGCACTCTCGGGAATTGCCATCGCCATAGGAACTATAGTGGATATGGGGGTAATCCTTTCCGAAAATATGCTCCGGCATATTGAAGAAAGTAAGGAGGGGGATTCGTTACTCGAAATTATTTACAACGCCACAGTTGAAGTAGCCTCCGCAGTTATAACGGCAGTATCAACTACTATTGTGAGTTTCTTGCCCGTTTTCACGATGATTGCAGCCGAAGGGAAACTCTTTAAGCCACTAGCATACACCAAAACATTTGCACTGCTAGCATCCATTATTATATCAATAACACTAATCCCACCTTTTGCACATTGGCTGTTTTCTATTAAGATTAGCAACAGATTTGTGAAATTGATCTGGAACAGTGCACTAGTATTAGCGGGAATAGTGGTTTTATTTATGGGACCAATATGGGCAGGCCTAGCACTTTTAGGTTTCGGGCTTATAAATGGCACACCCCTATTTTTTAATCATAAATGGGTGCAAAAAACCTCGTTTAATAATAACGTACTCAGCGTAATTATAGTAACCTGGTTGCTTACCCAATATTGGCTACCATTCGGGCCTAGTGTAGCATTTATTTGGAATTTATTCTTCGTAATTATTCTAATTGGAAGTGTTTTAGCCACCTTCTGGCTAGTTATTCACTTTTACAAAAATTTGATTTCTTGGTGCTTAGATCACAAAATTGCATTTCTATCTATACCTACTTTTTTCATTGTATTTGGAATGATTATATGGCTAGGTTTCTCGAGAGTTTTCGGTTTTGTAGAAAAAGGCTTTGAAAGTGTTGGCTGGGATATAAAAACCACCAATGCCTGGAGCTCTGTATCTCATACATTTCCTGGTTTAGGCAAGGAGTTTATGCCTGCCTTAGATGAAGGTGCATTTTTATTAATGCCTACAACCATGCCTCATGCTGGAGTTGAGGAATCAATAGATGTGATGCGAAAAATTGATATGGCAGTTACCGCCATACCTGAAGTAGAAACAGTGGTAGGTAAAATGGGGCGAACAGAATCGCCTCTAGATCCTGCACCCATTTCTATGTTCGAAAACGTAATACTTTACAAATCAGAATATAAAACGGATAAAGACGGAAGAAGGATTCGGTTTGAGGTAGATGATAATGGGGATTATGTACGTGATGAAAAAGGTGATCTCATTCCAGATTCAGACGGCAAGTTTTTTCGCCAATGGCGCGACCATATCAAAACGCCCGACGATATTTGGAAAGAAATTGTAAACGCATCAAGAATACCTGGAACCACCTCAGCACCCAAGCTACAGCCTATCGAAACTCGGTTAGTGATGCTTCAGTCTGGAATGCGCGCGCCAATGGGTATTAAAATAAAAGGTCCAAAATTAGAAACTATTGAAGAGTTTGGTCTTCAACTCGAAGAGATTCTAAAAAGAGTACCTGGAGTAAATGCAGGAGCTGTTTTTGCAGATAGAATTGTAGGGAAACCATATTTAGAAGTTGATTGGGATAGAAAGAAATTAGCTCGATATGGCCTTTCAATGCATGAAGTACAGGAATTCTTGGCGGTTGGTATTGGTGGTAAAATGGTGTCAAGATCGGTGGAAGGGAGAGAGCGCTACCCTATTCGGGTTCGTTATGCAAGAGAATTACGAGATAGCCCAGAAGCTATAGCTCGTATGCTTATACCCACAAAACAAGGAGCTCAAATTCCATTAGAACAGCTGGCAACCATAGTTTACAGGCAAGGTCCTCAGGCTATTAAAAGTGAAGATACTTTTTTAATTGGCTTTGTGATTTTTGATAAAATAGATGGTTTCTCTGAAGTGGAGGTGGTTGAAAATGCGCGGTCTTTAATTTCAAATAATATCGAAAACGGAGGGTTAATTGTTCCTTCGGGGGTAAGTTTTGAGTTTGCCGGAAACTATGAGAATCAGGTTCGTGCAGAAAAGCGATTGGGTATTATTTTACCCATAGCTCTATTCGCCATCTTTTTGATTATGTATTTCCAATTTAAGTCTGCTGCTACTACAGGTATGGTTTTCACCAGTATATTTGTGGCTTGGGCAGGTGGTTTTCTGCTACTTTGGTTATATGGTCAACCATGGTTTTTAAACATTGATGTGTTAGGGCAAAATGTGAGAGATGTATTCCAGATGGGCACGGTGAATTTGAGTGTAGCCGTTTGGGTAGGTTTTATTGCACTATTTGGTATTGCATCAGATGGGGGTGTAGTTATGGCAACCTATCTCGATCAGCTTTTTGAAAAAGTAAAACCCACAACAAAAGAAGAGATACGAGCAACGGTTATTGAAGCAAGTACACGACGTATTCGCCCAACTCTAATGACTACAGCCACCACCATTTTAGCACTACTGCCCATTCTTACTTCAACCGGACGAGGTTCAGATATTATGGTTCCAATGGCCATTCCAAGTATTGGTGGGTTGCTTCTACAAATTGTAACCTTATTTGTAGTGCCCGTTTTATACGCTATTTGGAAAGAATTCCAATTGAAAAGGAGTTTGAAATGAGACTATTAATTCAACAAAAATTTAACTCGATGGACACTTCACAGCTCAAATCGGTAGTTACCGATTTAATCATCTCCCCTCAAGGGGAGAATTATAAACTGGCAAAGAAAACAAGGGATATGTTTATGACTGTATGCTTAATCATGGTTATGAGCTTGTTTTCGATCTCTAATCTAAAAGCACAATCGCTTGAGGATTATCAGCAGGAAGCAGCTCAGAATAATCCGGAGTTGTATGCCCTATTTCTAAATTATAATTCTGAATTAGAGCAACGTACCATAACTGGAACTTTACCAGATCCTGAGGTGGCGTTTGCGTACTTCATCAGCCCTAACAATACTATGCCAGGCTCTCAAAAAGCCAGTATTTCTTTAACGCAGATGTTCCCGTGGTTCGGCTCTTTGGCTGATAAACGTGCTATTTCAACAGCAATGGCTAGGATGAAATTTGAGGAATTTCAGGAGCGACGAAACCGTCTTTTCTTTCAAATGGAAGAGCTTTGGGGAGAATTGTATGTAGTGGAGCGCAACATCGAAAGTGTAGAAGCGAATCTATCCATTATAAATAATCTGTTAAACCTGAGCTTCCAACAATATGAAAACGGACTTACTTCGCAAGTAGATGTACTTAGAGCACAGATTGAGCAAGAAGATTTGAAAACAGCTCTAGCTCTGCTACAGGACAACAAAAATCTTCTTATTCAAGAGTTTAATGAGCTAAGAAATACAGATCCAAACACTAAGGTAGAAGCTCCATCAGAACTAAAAGAATCGGGAAATATACCTGAATATGGGTTAGATCAAATATATCAGAATCCGAAATTATCTATGCTTAGATATACGAAAGATGCTTCTGCTACTGCCATTGATTTGGCAAAAAAAGATGGTAGGCCAGAATTTGGAGTGGGATTAGATTATATGGCCTCAGGTACATTTAGCGATATTGCCACCTTTTCGAATAATGCGCAAGATGAATTAATAGCCCGTGCAAGCATTAGAATTCCACTGTTTAGAAATAAATACCGAGCTAAAGTGAGGCAGGCAAAATGGAATTTAAACGCCGTTCAACAAGATATAACAACGCTCGAAAATCAACTTGAAACAAGCTATTTAACTGCTCTAAAAGATAAAAAAGATGCGGAACGTAGATTTGAATTATACAACAGCACACAAATTCAACGTATTGAACAAGCTGTTCGAATTTTGATTGACTCCTATTCTACAAGTAATGTGGGTTTTGAAGAAGTATTACGTTTACAACGTAAGCTACTTGATTACCAATTGAAACGAGACCAAGCCCGGGCGGATGAATTCATAGCGCTCAGTTACATCGGTTATTTATACGGTGTAAACAATATCACGCCAAACGAAATTAATTACTAAATCACCTACTCATGAAAAAGATAAAAAAATACTCCATATATATAATTATCGCACTCGCAGGAATTGCTTTGGGAGCAATATTCTTTGGCGGCTCTGCACCAACTACACAAAGTATTGATGAGCACATTGCAGAAACACATACTGATGAAGAAGGGAATATCATATACACCTGTAGTATGCATCCATCGGTTCGGCAAAATGAACCAGGAAACTGCCCTATTTGTGGCATGGAACTCATTCCTGTTGATGATAGTAGTTCTGATAATGAAGATCCTAATGAGTTAACAATGTCGCTAACGGCAATGAAACGGGCTGAGATTGAAACCTCAGAAGTACACATTAGTAGCGCTCCTATTGAAGTTCTATTACCAGGTAAGGTAGTAATAGATGAGCGGAAAATAGCTCAGATTCCAGCTCACTTTAATCTAAGAGTAGAACAACTATTCGTCAATTTTACGGGTGAGTATATTAACAAGGGGGATGTTGTTGCACGAGTCTATTCTCCCGAACTATACACTGCTAAAAAGGAGCTTTTTGAAGCTTTTGAAAATAAGGATAATAATCCCAGATTATACCAAGCAGCTAGAAATAAACTTATAAACTGGAAAATTCCAACCGACCAAATTGATGATATTTTGGCACAAGGATCTCTAGATTCTAACATAGATATTCGTGCACATCAAAGTGGATATGTTTTGAATAGGTTCGTTTCAGCAGGCGACCATTTAAAAAGTGGCGAGTTAATGTACGAGATCATCGAACTTAACTCCATTTGGGTGCAATTTGAAGCCTATGAATCAGATATCTCGAGTATTTCAAAAGGGGATGAAATTACATTTACTGTGGCATCGCTACCAGGGCAAACATTCAAATCTAAGATTGATTTCATAGACCCACTGCTCGACAATATTACCAGAACAGTGAGAATTAGAACAAATATTCAGAATAAAAATCTTGTTTTAAAGCCAGGGATGCTGGTTGAAGGAATGGTATTAGGTAAAATGAGTTCTGATAAAGGGCTACTTGTTCCAAGAACAGCAGTTATGTGGACGGGACCTCGTTCTATCGTATATGTAAAAATAAAAGACAGCGAAAAAAACACCTTCAAAGCCAGAGAAATTACATTAGGCAAAAGAATTGGGAATTATTATGAAGTGTTAGATGGGCTAGAAGCAGGCGAGACTGTGGTAACAAACGGAACATTCAAAATTGATAGTGCTGCTCAGCTAGCCGACAAATTAAGCATGATGAACAGAACACCAGGTTCTGGCGCAAATAAAACTGGTCACGAAGGGCATATTATGGATGATGAAATGAAAGCCGATGTAGTTTCTAAATCTGTTTTAAAGGGAAATGTTCCAAAAGCTTTTAAAAAGCAATTAAATGAAGTAGTAGAAGCCTATTTAGGGCTGACAAAAGCACTAAATAAATCTGATTCTGAAGCCGCATCCCAAGCTGCAAAGCAAATTAATGCCAAGCTTAGCGATGTAGATATGAATTTGGTGGAAGGGGATTTACACATGGTGTGGATGTCGCAGTTAGAAAAACTGAACAACAATGCTACCAAACTATCCGCCGAACAAAACCTTGAAAAGCAAAGAGGATTATTTCTTTCATTATCCGCAGCACTTATTGAAAGTGTTGAAACTTTTGGCATCACAAATGTAACCTATCAGCAATTCTGCCCCATGGCAAATGGCGGGAAAGGAGGAAGTTGGTTAAGCGATTCTGAAAAAATTACCAATCCATTCTTTGGAGTTGAAATGGATACCTGTGGAGAGACCGTTAAAAAAATAGAATCATAAACCATAAAATAAAAACACTATGAAATATTACATAATTACATTGCTAGCCTTTTTTATAAGCATACCAAACATACAGGCTCAAGAGCACAATGAGCACGCTCATGAAGATCATTTGACCATATTAGTAAATGAATATTTGGCATTTAAAGATGCTTTGGTAGCCGATAATTTTGAAGAAGCTAACAAGCGTATTTCTAATTTCACTAAAGAAGTTAAAACAAGTGAAGAAATGAACGAGCACACAGAACATCAAGAAATGCACGAAGCACATCACGGCAAAATGCTTGCCGCAATAGAAATAGCAGTTGCAGCTAAAAATATTGAAGAGCTTAGAGGATCGTTAGAAGCAATTACTACGGAACTCGTGACGGCTGTTGAAAATCAGGGATACGATAAAAGCGTTCTGTTTGTGCAGTTTTGTCCCATGGCGAATGGTGGAAAAGGCGCAAAATGGATGAGTAATAAAGAAGAAATTCAAAATCCATATTACGGTAAAAAAATGCTGAAATGTGGCTCAACAGATAAAACTATTAACTGATTGAATTATGGAACACGAACATCACCATCACCAGGAAAATGATCACAAAGGTCATAACAAAAAGCATGAAGATCATAGCAATCATCATGCACACATGGCGCAAGATTTCTTAAAGCGATTTTGGGTTTCATTAGCTCTTAGTGTTCCTATTATAGCACTTTCGCCAATGATTCAAGGTTTTCTCGGGCTAGAGGAAACACTATCATTTAATGGCGATATCTATATTTCTTTTGTGTTATCAACCATAGTCTTCTTTTATGGAGGCTGGCCATTTTTAACGGGTTTAATTGATGAGTTAAAAAAGAAGCAACCTGGTATGATGACTCTCGTAGCCATCGCCATTTCAATTGCTTACTTATATAGTTCACTAGTTGTATTTGTAGTTGATGGAAAAATGTTTTTCTGGGAACTCGTTACGCTCGTAGATATTATGCTTATTGGGCATTATATCGAAATGAAGTCAGTGATGAGTGCGTCAAAAGCGCTGGAAGAATTGGCAAAATTGATGCCTTCTGAGGCCCATTTAATGCAAGAAGACGGCACCACCAAAGACATTCCACTTGAAGAATTAAAGATCGGAGATCAAGTACTCATAAAACCGGGTGAAAAGATTCCGGCTGATGGTTTCGTAGTAAAAGGAAAAAGTACTGTTGATGAATCGTTATTGACTGGTGAGTCTAAGCCAGTTAACAAAAACGAAGAAGATAGAGTTATTGGGGGCTCTATAAATGGAGAGGGTTCACTAATAATTGAGATTGATAAAGCTGGGGAGGATTCATTTTTATCTCAGGTTATAGATCTGGTAAAACAAGCACAAGACAGTAAATCAAAAACCCAAGATTTGGCAAATAAAGCCGCATTTTGGCTTACACTTGTTGCTCTTGGCGCTGGTGCAATTACTTTTTTTGTTTGGACATTTCTAACTTCTCAGGACTTTGTTTTTGCCCTTGAACGTACGGTTACAGTAATGGTAATTGCTTGTCCACACGCATTAGGCTTAGCTGTTCCTTTAGTGGTAGCCGTATCAACTAGCTTGGCAGCACAAAATGGGTTTTTAATTCGTAATAGAACCGCTTTTGAAGATGCTAGGAATATTGATGTAGTTGTTTTTGATAAAACAGGAACACTAACCGAAGGAGTATTTAAAGTAACCGAAATACTGACCTTTACTGAGGATTACGATGAAGAGCGATTATTAAAAATTACTGCTTCTCTAGAGCAAAACTCGGAACACCCTATTGCTCGAGGAATTGTTAATTCAGTAGATTCGTTTTTTGAAGTAAAAGATTTCCAGTCTATAACAGGGAAGGGAATTGAAGGGATAATAGAAGGGCTTTCAGTTAAAGTAGTTAGCCCTGGGTACCTAAGAGAAAATGATATTGAAATACCAGATGATCAATATCAGCAGCTTTCTGAGCAAGGTAAAACTGTAGTGTTTGTAATAATAGAAGACAAACTGCATGGTGCTATTGCCTTAGGTGATACCATTAGGGAAGATTCTAAAGTGGCTATAAAGCAACTTCATGCAATGGGCATTGAGTGTATTATGCTTACCGGAGATAATAAACAAACCGCCGCGTATGTAGCTAAAGAACTAGAACTGGATGAGTTTTTTGCTGAGGTGTTACCTAACGAAAAAGCAGATAAAATAATTGAAGTTCAACAACGTGGGCTGAAAGTAGCGATGACAGGCGATGGAGTAAACGATGCACCAGCTTTGGCACAAGCTGATGTAGGAATTGCCATTGGTACAGGCTCTGATGTAGCTGTTGAAACAGGAGATATTATTCTTACTCAAAGTAATCCCAAAGATGTTGTAGCTCTTATTTCCTTAGCTAAAGCTACCTACAAAAAAATGATTCAGAATTTGTTTTGGGCTACGGGTTACAATGCCGTTGCAATCCCATTAGCAGCCGGAGTCCTATTTACATATGGATTGGTTTTAAATCCTGCAGTTGGCGCAGGTTTGATGTCTATAAGCACCGTGGTTGTGGCAATAAATGCTCGATTACTTAAAATTGAACGATAAAAAATACTATTATGGAATCTTTATTTTTACCCGAATGGGCCCCCAATATGCATCCTATGTTGGTGCACTTTCCTATTGCTATTTTAGCAATTGCTATTCTTTTTGACTTCCTCTCATTCTTTCTTCCAAAAGAGAGGAAATGGTGGACAGTAGAGTCGACGGCTTTACTCTACGGGGTTGGAGCAGCTACTGCAATTGGAGTGTATTTTACTGGGAAGGAAGCTGCTGATAGTGTTTTTTTACCTGCCGAGGCACAAACTGTACTTACAACCCATGCCGATTGGGCTCTTTACGTAGTGTGGTTTTATGGCATTTATGCAGTTGCTCGAATTTTTGCGACGTGGAAAGGCCGAGAAGAACATCGTATGAAGTTTCATATTGGTTTTTTTGCACTTTCGTTTGTAGGCTTATTTCTACTTGTTCAAACAGGTGATAATGGAGCTAAACTGGTTTTTAAATACGGTGCTGGGGTGCAAACCAACAAAACTGAGACGCCTGTTAAACTCAGCCAAGAAACGGACTCTGAAGGATTAATAGATAACTCCACAACTTTTATTACTACAGAGAATGGAAATTGGGAATGGGAGATGGGTAAAAATGCTATTTCTGATCTGAGAAATAATTTCCATTGGTTAATAGGAAGTTTAGAAAATGCAAATGCTGAAGCAGTAATAGCTAGCAATGGTAGGTATGTGCTTTCATTCAGCGGAGGAAATTTAAACGACTTTTTTGTCAGCCACGATTCTTTCAATAATACACAGATAGATTATTACCTAGATATGTCCACATTTGAAGGTGTGGTAATGTTGACAAATAATGTGGTAGACGAATCAAATTTTGATTTTGTGTCGATTTCATCAGGCGGTGAAGTTATACAAGGGCGTTTAGTAAATGGGAAAGAAACCATTTTTGAAAAAGGTTCTAACGATACCTCAAAGCCAATGTTTGTGCGTGTGGTTAGTAGCGGTACCCACTTCAGGGGATATATCGATAAAAAAATGGTGGTTCACGGGCACGGAGATGCTCCTAAGGATGGTGCAGTTGGCCTTAAAATTAAAGGAAGTGGTAAAATTTTATTAGAGAAAATGAGCTTAAGTAAATTGTGATATACTGAAGTATGAAAGCTGCAGTTAATGGCTACATGACTGGTGCATATATACCTTTCATGTAAAATTATGAATCGAAGAAAAAATGAGCTCATTATTCGATTAATATAATGTGTTTTAAGCTTTTGAAATAAGAGAAACTAAATTAATGGTAAATAAAAATATGGAAAAGATTAAAGTAGTAGTGAATGGTTATGGAGTTATTGGCAAAAGAGTTGTAGAGGCAGTTGCTTTACAAGATGATATGGAGCTAGTTGGTATTGGCGATGTGGCAGCTGACTGGAGAATAAAAGTGGCTGCGCTAAAAGGCTTCCCTCTGTTTGCAAATACAGAAGAAGGCCAAAAAGTGATGGAAGAACAAAATATTCCTGTTGCTGGTAATCTTGATGATATGTTGAGTAAAGCCGATTTAGTAGTCGATTGCGCTCCTAAAAAATTTGGAGCACAAAACGCAGAAAAATATAAACTTGCTGGAATAAAATATATAGTGCAAGGTGGAGAGCCACACGAAGCAACTGGGCATTCTTTTAGTGCAGAGTACAATTATAGTTCAGCTATTAATCGTGAGAGTACTCGAGTTGTATCTTGTAATACCACGTCTATTGTTCGGACTTTAAGTGCATTAAAACGTGCAGGGCTTTTGGATAAAGCGCGAGGCACTTTACTACGTAGAGCTACAGATCCTTGGGAAAGTCACAAAAATGGAATTATGAATACGATGGTGCCCGAACAAGATATACCCAGTCATCAAGGCCCTGATGCACAAAGTGTAGACCCAGAATTAGATGTAATCACTGCAGCTGTTAAAGTGCCACTAACATTGAGTCATTTACACTATTGGACGGTTCAATTAACAAGAGAGGCTACTAAAGAAGAAGTGCTAGCAGCTTTAGCTACCTCAACAAGAACCGCTTTTATTAACATGAAAGACGAGCTTTCCGCTAATAATGCTGTAAAAGAGATGATGCTTGATTTGGGACGACCGCATGGAGATATGTACGAAGTAGCCATCTGGGAAGACATGTTAAAAGTAATAGGTAATGAACTTTTCTATGCTTATTTGGTAGACAATCAGGCGATTGTCATTCCTGAAACAATTGACGCTATCAGGGCTTTAACAGGAATAGAGTTAGATGCACAAAAATCCATTAATAAAACTAACCTATCGCTGGGCATAACCCAACGCTTCTTTTAGGCAAAGCTATTTTATAATAAACATGCATTTAACCTATACGGAATTATTACAAGGAAAGAAGAATTAAACATTCAAATGCTTGGGTAATATGGCATCAATAATTATCACAAAAGCTTCTGGAGAAGTAGAACCCTTTGACGAGAATAAATTACGACGCTCGCTATCGAGTTCTGGTGCCAATAAGCAGGTGGTTGATCATATCTTAAGGTCAGTAAATGGAATACTTTATGACGGTATAACTACTCAAAAAATCTATAAAGAGGCGTTTCGTCTACTAAAGAATCACTCGTATGGCTCGGCAGGCCGTTATAAATTGAAAGAGGCTTTGTTAGAGCTAGGACCGACTGGACATCCTTTCGAGAAATTTGTAGGCGAACTACTTAACAGAATGGGCTATAAAACGAAAGTTGGTGTAGTTGTAGAGGGCGATTGTGTTTCGCATGAAATTGATGTGATTGCTGAAAAAGATAATGAGCATTTTATGATTGAATGCAAATTCCACAATCGAAAAGGACATACTTGTAATGTCAAAGTTCCGCTATATATACATTCTCGGTTTTTAGATGTAAAAACAAAATGGAGTAGCCTGCCCAATCACAAGCATAAGAATCATCAAGGCTGGGTGGTTACCAACACCCGCTTTACTAGTGATGCTTTACAATATGGAAATTGTGTTGGTCTAAAAATGCTGAGCTGGGATTATCCCAAAAGGGAAGGTCTTAAAGATCTGATAGATCGGGTAAATCTTCATCCCATTACCAGCCTTTCAACCATAAGTAAAAAAGTAAAGAAACAGCTTCTCGACAGTGACGTGATATTTTGTATGCAACTTTGTGAGGATGAAAAGATACTGAACTCACTTGGGCTTGACGATAGAAAGAAAAAGCAGGTAGTAAAAGAAGCGCATGATATTTGCAGTTTTAAGTCAAAAGGTTAATGGAACATAGATTAAATTTAATACAACTATTTGTCTTCATTTCTCTAGCCGTTTTTTTATCGAGCTGTAATAATGTGGCAGAAAAGAAGAGTGTTAGTTCTACCCCCATTTCCTTCAAAGAAAACAGAGGGTTCACCAAACAGCAATTTGAAGCAGGTGAACAGATTTTTGCTATGCATTGTGCTTCGTGCCATGGCGCTTTAGGTCAGGGTATAGTGGAAAACTGGAAAAGACCAGATTCGGCTGGAAATTTCCCAGCGCCACCATTAAATGGAACGGCACATACTTGGCATCACCCAAAATTTGTGCTTTTAGAAACCATTGATAATGGCGGGATTCCACTTGGCGGAACCATGCCCGCTTTTAAAGATATTCTTACTGACGAGGATAAAGAATCTGTAATTGCCTTCATCCAAAGTATGTGGGATGATGACACCTACAACAAGTGGAAAAAAATCGACAGCCTAGAATGAATTGGTATTTCAGTCAAATGATTGTCAAAAACTCCATTCATTTTCCCCTCTGGTTCCAATATGGTATAACAGGTTCATAAGCCTAGTTAATCAATCAGCTCCAATCCTGCGCATCAAGAAAATCCTGATAATCCTGTTTCAAAAACGACAATTCTCGCCACCACAAACAACCTTCGAATTTGCCAAGGAAAGTCCTCCTCCTTGAGAAGGATCCCGAAGCCTCGGGAAGTGGAGGTCGGAATTGATGGGTTATGAACAGTCGAATTATCTAGCAACCCAACCCTGACAGAGTTAGTGTCGGTCAAATTCCAAAACCTCTGTCGCAAGCGTCTCGCTTGTGACAGCTAACTTAACAACAGCTTTTATCTTGTTGAATGGGCGGGCAGGCTACATCTCCATAGCTACAGAACACACAGCAATCGCCCTCTTTAGGCTTGGTAACTGTGCCGCAAGCAGGGCATTCCCAAAAGAATTGGCAGGCATCCGTAGGCATAACCTCTTTAGATTGATGTGAACACTTAGGGCATGTTATAGTTGACTCAGCAATGATTTTTTTCATATATAAACTTTAAACTTCTTAACAATATAAAACAGTATAACTTATATCGAAACAATTACACTAGTTTGAGTATAAGCCATAATTACGATGTGTATTAACTTTTAATGGGCTAAAAATTGAAGACTATTAATTTTACAGATTCACATAAAACACTAATTAACAGTATATAAATAGCAGTTAATAGTGCTATATTAAATTTTTGCTTTAGGCAATTGGTTTTATATTATTGAATGTTTTCTTACCAACTTATACAAGTATGAAATTAAGAGTATTATATCTATCAGCCGGCCTACTTTTTTTAAGCTCATCCGTAACTTTTGCACAAACCTCTAAATTTAAAGCTGTTTTTTTAGAGGCCAAAGAAAAGGGAATTGACGTGTTTATAACCCTTTTAAATGACAACACTTTTTCAGGCTCTGTAGAGACTGTAGATGATGAGTCGGCTGCAATTAAAACTAATGACGGTGTTTTTAATTTTAACTATAACCGTATTCGGTTGGTTGAGTTAGTAAATGATAGGGATCCAACATCTCGCTGGTATAAAAATCCGGCAGCTAATAAATTATTTATAACACCTAGTGGTAGAATGGCAGAAGCTGGCTCAGGATACTATCAGAATACCTATATTTTCTTTTCTACACTTTCTTATGGAGTATCGAAGAATGTTACACTATCTGGAAGTTTTAGTATGATACCAGGTCTAGAATTTAATTATCAATTATTTTCAGGAAGTGCCAAAGTGGGTGCTAATTTAAGTGAGAATCTATCCATTTCGGGAACAGCTAGTTATTACTCAATATTTGACTCTGAAACTGGATTTGGCACCATATTTGGTGCCACAACCTATTCATGGAACCGTCTTGACCTAACAGGTGGCCTAGGCGCTGGAGTGACAGACGAAGCTTCCAGCAATTTCATTTATATATTAGGGGCACAATTCAGGGTTTCAGAAAAATTCGCCTTATTATCAGAGAACTTTGTTATACCTGATGGCGGCGGCTCTACTTCTATAGGTATTTTAGGTGGTAGATTTATAGGTAAAAACATTGCAGCTGATTTGGGATTTCTAGTAGGCCAAGATATTGGCGCAGTAGTTCCTTTTGTTAGCTTTACAGTAAAATTATAAATAGTCAACACAATGAGTTCAAAAGTATTTAAGTATTCAAATGACAGTATAGAAGTAAGTTGGGACTCAAAGCGCTGTATCCATGCTGAAGAATGTATACATGGGTTGCCCGAAGTTTTTGACATCACTAAAAAGCCATGGATTAACCCTGATGGAGCAAATGGAATAGATAAGCTAAAGGAAGTTATTCATAAATGCCCAACCGGCGCATTACAGTATAATGTATTAAAGTCGGATGAAACAGAGCCAATTCCAGCCACAAATAAGATCACATTAGCCGAAGATGGTCCAGTTTATTTAAGCGGTAATTTGGTGCTTTTAAATAATGATGGTGAAGAAATAATGCGCGATACCCGAATGGCACTTTGCCGTTGTGGGGCATCTTCTAACAAACCATTTTGCGATAATTCGCATATTAAAGCTGAGTTTAAAGCTAATACTAAATATAACCCAGAGCGACTTGAACTTGAACCAAGTGCCGATTTAGGTGGAGAACTTCAAATTCGGTTATTAGCAAACGCCCCATTTGTAGTAGATGGAAATTATGAAGTTCTAGGGGATCAAGAACCTACTAAAACAGCTAAAAGAATGAGTTTCTGCCGCTGTGGTGCATCCGAAAATAAGCCGTTTTGTGATGGCTCTCACCGTAAAATAGAATTTAAAGCGTGATGGAAAAGTCAGATAAACTAATAACCGTTGGGGCTATTATGGCTGCTATTGCAGTAATGATTGGCGCCTTTGGTGCACATACTGTAAAAGATATGGTAACTCCCGAACGTCTCGAAAATTGGGAAACCGGCGCTCAATATCACTTCTATCATTCTATTGCCATTATCTTAACAGGATTAGTAGCACGCAACAATTCCAGTGAATTACTTAAATGGGCTGGGGTAATATTCGCGGTAGGCGTTTTATTCTTCTCGTTTAGTCTATACACACTCGCACTAACCGATATCACCTGGCTAGGTGCAATTACACCACTAGGTGGCGTAGCATTTATAATTGGCTGGTTACTACTTGCCAAAGTATGCATCCCCTCTAAAAAACAGCAAGAAGAAAACAATTAGTTAGTTAAGCGTGCTGCCGAAGAGAAAAATGATAGTATTGTTTGTCTTATTACCTTGGTGTTTCTTCAATAAAGTTTTAGAAGATGGGCAAAAGAAGAAGTTTTTAGCCTGGCTGGAAATTATTTTATTTCGATTTAGTATTTGTATGCCCGAAGGTTTTAATTGTTGGTTATTTCACCAAGCTGCACAAATAAAAGACTCAAAAAAAGTGATGTTAATATGAAGCATATTTTAGGATGGTTTTTGTTGATTTTAGTATTGGGATGTACACAGGAAACACTTCCTCCAGTGGATATTACCTATGACGTAAAGATTGAAAACGCTCGGGTTGTAGATGGAACGGGTGCGGAGGCTTTTCAAGGAAGCATATTGATAAATGACGGATTTATTGTGTACGCAGGTTCGTCAGAATTGTCAGGTTATAATGCAAAAGAATCAATTGATGCAAAAGGAAGAGTAGTTGCACCGGGTTTTATAGATCCACATGCCCATGGCAACGCCGAAGTAGACCCCGCTTTTAGAAATTTTTGGTCGATGGGCGTAACCACAATTTTCTTAGGTCTCGACGGATCGAGTCCGGGAATTGCCAATCTTCCCGAATGGATGGAAAAAGTACAACAGGCAAATCCGGGTGTAAATATTGCTCATACAGTTGGCCACGGAACGGCGCGCCGATACTCTGGCATCGGACTTCAGCGCAATCCAGATAATACACAACTTGATAGTTTGGCTCATATTATAGATACACAGTTGCGTGACGGTTCTTTTGGGGTATCAACAGGTATTGAATACATTCCTGGTGTTTTTGCAAATCGTGAAGAATTAGCCGTTGTTGCTGAAGTAGTCTCACAGTACGATGGTTTGATTTTGAGCCATATACGTAATGAAGACGAAGATCAGGTTTCAAATTCAATTCGAGAATTAATACAAATGGGGCGCGAAGGAAATGCTCGTGTGCACGTGTCGCATATTAAAGTTGTGTTCGGGAATGAAGTTGATGATGCCAATAGAGTTATTGCAGTAATGGACAGTGCCCGTGCAGCAGGCGTTGCCATTACGGCTGATGTATATCCTTATGCAGCAAGTTATACTGGAATCGGAATTCTATACCCCGACTGGGCACTACCGCCGAATAATTTTAAGGAAGTTGTGCAAACACGCCGACCCGAATTAGCTCAATATTTACGCGAAAGGGTGCAACGTAGAAATGGACCAACGGCAACACTCATTGGAACGGCGCCCTGGACTGGAAAAACCCTTGCCCAAATTGCAGAAGAGTTGGATAAACCCTTCGAAGATGTACTCATCGATCATCTTCCACCAGGTTCAGCAAGTGGAGCCTATTTTGTGATGAATATGGATGTAATGCGCCAATTATTGTTAGATCCACACGTGATGGTTTCGTCTGATGGGTCGCCAACCATGGAGCATCCTCGTGGATACGGCTCTTTTGCACGCATTATTCGTCAATTTGTGGAAGAAGAAGGTGTTTTATCGTTGGAGGAAGCTATTTACAAGATGACGGGACAAACAGCCGAGCTACTTGGAATTGACCAAGCACGAGGAGTTTCTGATGCACTAAATTTTGCCCCCAGAGGAATATTGAAACCAGGTTTTGCCGCAGATGTATTGGTTTTCAACCCGAGCAATATTGTTGATAAGGCGGTATATGAAGAGCCACACCAGTATGCCATCGGCTTCGATTATGTTATTATAAATGGGGAAATAGTGCAGCAAGAGGGTGAATTTACAGGCACTCGCCCAGGAATTATGCTGAAAAAGCGGTAATCACCGCCACCACAAGCGTGATGCCCAAATCCTGTCGCAAGCGTCTCGCTTGTGACAGCCTACTACCCAGAACTCAATTCTGCACATCAAGAAAATCCAGCTAATCCTGTTTCCAAAACGATGATTACAACTATCTCAAACACCCTGAATCAAATATAGTTATTGGTTAATTGTGATGAGGGGGTGCGAGATCTGTGAATAAAAAGTAGAAATAATTTCCCAATTCTAGCTACTCAATACCAAGTGCTAAGTTCTAATGTGAAGATAAAATATCACCTGAAAGTATTAAAAAGGGGGATTCTTAAAATATCTTCACATAATCTTCATATAAGGCGGGTAATTTGGAATGATTCTAGATAAAAAAAGATAAATAGTTTAAGTGCTTTATATAAAACACTTCCTACTGGGAAGTTTGTTATTTGGATTTTCATTTTCTGCATTTGCCAAGCAAGCTGAAATAAGTGGTCGTGTTACAGAACGTTCAGGGGAGGGAGTACCACACGCTCAAGTCTATCTAAGTGACTATAAATGGGCAATTACCGACAGCGATGGTAGATTTTTTATTAGCGATATTCCCGCAAATTCCTACGAAATTAGTATTACCAAAATTGGATATCAGAATTATAGCCAATCTCTAAGAGTAGATGACAATCAGGAACTAGTGCTCTCCATCATACTTGAGGAAATAGTGTATGAAGAAAGTCCCATTGTAGTTACTGCTTCAAGAACAAAAAAAGAGCTAGAAGATGTAAGTGTACCAATCACAGTTGTAGATAAAAAAGAAATTGATGGTTCTGGCAGTTTACGATTAAGCGATATTTTGAGTGAGCAAACTGGTCTTAATATTGTTACAAACCATGGTACAGGCGTCCAAATTCAAGGTTTTAATCCCGAATACACGTTAATCCTTATCGATAATCAGCCTGTAATTGGGCGTACGGCAGGAACTTTAGATTTAATGCGTCTTTCTATTGGTGATGTTAAACAAATTGAAATAGTGAAAGGTCCTTCTTCTGCTTTATGGGGAAGTGATGCCCTAGCTGGCGTAATAAATATTATTACAGAAAAAGGGCGCGAGCCATTTAGTTGGAATACAACTGGGAGATATGGATCTAATGATACCTACGATGCATCTTCTAATATCTCCTTTAAAAAAGGCAATGTAAGTGGACGTATATTTGGGAATGTGAATGGTTCTGAAGGATATGATTTAAATAAAAGAACTATTGCGCCAACTGTTCCAAAGTATGACAACCAAACTCTTGCCGGTGGTCTAGATTATAGACCTATAAAACAGATTGGTCTAGGAATAAGTGCTCGCTACTATAATGAAGATCAGAGATTTAAAGATGTTACAGATCAATTGTCTGGCTCAAGAGAATTGGATGGTAAGGATGCCCAAGAAGATTATAGCATTACGCCAGAGTTGAGTTTATATCTTGGCAGTAAGCAGCTTGTTGAAGCAGTTAGCTATTTTAGCCGATTTAGGCACAAGAGCACACTAAATTTAGCAGCTACTGGGAACCCTCATTTTAGCGAATCTTTTGACCAAACCTTGAACAAGCATGAGGTAAAAAGCTCAACATTTTGGAATACTTCGCATACTACTGTACTTGGTTTGGGAATGAATGTTGAAGGTTTGAATGGAGAGATTTTTACTAATATCCCAAATCACGACAGTTACTTTGTATTTGGCCAACATGAGTTAGATTTCTCGGATGAACTATCTATAACAGGTGGTTTTAGATTCGATTCTCATCAAGAATATAAATCGCAATTAAGCCCCAAACTTTCGGGATTATATAAGCCTAGTAAATTTTTACACGTTAAAGCTTCATTAGGTGGTGGTTTTAAAGCTCCCGATTTTAGTCAGCTTTTTCTCAACTTCACAAATCCCATTGCTGGCTATAGTGTGTTTGGCTCAACTACTGTAAAAGATGGCATTCAGATGGCTCAAAATAGTGGGCAAATTGCAGAGTTATATGTTGATCCAGCTAGTTTTGAGCCCGTAAAAGCAGAGCATTCATTCTCCTATAATGTTGGGCTAGACCTATTTCCTATTGATGGTTTACATTTCAAAATAAATGGATTTAGAAATAATGTAACTGACCTGATAGAAACACAGCGTATCGCCAAAAAAACCAATGGCCAATCTATATTTACCTACGTTAATTTGAATAGAATTTATACACAAGGTTTAGAGTTTGAAGCGCGTATTAAGCCAAGCAGTATAAAAGGTTTAAGAGTGAATGCAGGCTATCAATTTTTAGATGCTCAGCAGCAGATTACAAGGGAATTTGATAGGGTTCAGGATGGCGTAGTAATCTCAATAAGAAAACAAGAATATGTGCCCATGTTTAACCGATCTAAACATGCAGGTAATTTGAAAATTTACTATACCCTCGAACGCTTAGGAATAGACGCTAGCGTTCGACTTCAGCATCGTGGCAGATATGGGTTCGATGATAACAATGTGAATAATAAAATTGATAATAACGAATACGCTGAAGCTCACACTATCATTAATACTTCAGTAGCAAAAAGATTTATGGAGCGTTTTAAGCTTCAGGTAGGCATAGACAATATCACCAATTACCAAAATGGAGAATACCTGCCATCTAATCCGGGCATTACGTTCTATACACAACTAAACATCAAGCTTTACTAAAAATAAATAATGAATACTAAGTACATAAAATTACTTGCAATCGTCATTCTAACTGCCTCAGTATTTGGTGGATGTAAGTCATCAAACAACGACGATATAATTCCAACAACAGCTGAGTTAGTAGAAGATCTACCAGCAAATTTTAATACACTAAGAGACGGTCTTCCAGAAGATTTAAAAGCTCCGCAAGCAGGTAGCATCTATACGTACTATGATTTAAGTACGGATCGCACTGTTTCTGATTCGCTATCAGCAGATTGGGATATAGCATTTGAAAGCACTGCAAATAGCACTAAAATTCTTGCTAATAGTGCACATGGTGGAGGTATTATATTAGTAACTGAAGAGTATGACACTGTTACAGAGGCGCCAACAACGGGCTATGCTGCTGATAATGATAACTGGTATATCTACACTGGTGGCGCACCAAGTGGACCTCAGCATGCTATCTTTCCAAAAGAAAACACCACCCTATTAGTTAAAACTTCTGATGGTAATTTCGCTAAAATTGGAATTATTAGTTATTACAAAGGCAACCCAGACACCTCAACTCCTGAGTTTATTAATTTGCGTACAAGGCCAGAATCTGCAAATTATACCTTCAAGTATATTATACAAAATAACGGTAGCACTGAATTGTTTCATGAAGACAGTTACACCTATTTTGATTTAGAAACGGAAGAGACGGTTACTGAAGCTGAATCAGCTCAATGGGATATTGGTTTTAATGGCCTCAACATTCTTGGTAACACTGAAAATGGTGGCGGTGTACAGTTATTAAATATTGAATTTAATGAAGTAACTGAGGCGCCAACTGAAGGATATACCGCTACGCTAGGAAGCAACTGGTACGAGTATGTTTTCGAGCGACATACTGTTTTGCCATTACCGGGTAAAACTATAGTAATTAAAACACCAGAAGGGAATTTTGCCAAAATTAAAATTCTGAGTTACTACAAAGGTAACCCCGACACTTCCAGCGATGATTTTATTAACTTTATTCGTCCAGATGATAGGCACTACACTTTTGAATATGCAATTCAGACTGGTGGATCTAGGTTTTTTGAGTAAATTTTAGTTACATCTTCTTGCAAAACCCACCATTATAGGTGGGTTTTTTATTGTTTATATGGTTAGTTTAGAATCTGTCTAAATTATAAATTGTTATCAATACATACATGAATTCAAAAGAAGCTTTAGCAAAAGCATGGTCTAAATTAAAAGAAGAAGAGCCAAAATTACGCATCAAGAATGCCGCTGATAAACTAGGTGTTACTGAAGTGGAACTGTTAGCTACTCAACAAGATATAACTCGTCTAAACGAAGATTGGCCAGGAATTTTCCAAGCTGTTGAAAGCCTTGGTTATGTGATGGCACTAACTCGCAATGAGTCGGTTGTTCACGAACGAAGGGGAGAATACCACAACATCAGTTTTAATAAGCATGTTGGTTTAGTACTTGATCCAAATATAGATTTACGAATATTCCCAGCCCGCTTAGGTTCAGCATTTGCTGTGCCAGTTCCCACTCCACGTGGTGTACTGCAAAGCATTCAATTCTTTGATACATTCGGTATCGCAGCACATAAAATATATCTTCTTAAAGAAGAAAATTTAGGCCAGTTTAATGACTTAGTAGAATCATTTAAAAATGAAGACCAAGATGCTGAGTTAGTGATTGAAAAGGGTGAAGCCCCAAGTGCTTACGACTACAAAAACTCTATTGACAAAGATGCATTTATCAAAGATTGGAGTAGCTTAAAAGACACACACGATTTTTATCCATTGCTAAAAAAATACAATGTAAAACGTACTGATGCTTTGGCTTTAGCTGAAGGTGTATTCACCCAAAAAGTTGAGAATACCATTACTGAGAGTATGCTGCATGGTGCCGCAGAGCTAGAAGTGCCAATTATGGTATTTGTTGGCAGTAGAGCGGTTATTCAAATTCATAGTGGTCCCGTAAAAACTATCAAAAAAATGGATAATTGGCTGAATGTGCTAGATCCTGAATTTAACTTACATCTACAAGAAGATCATATTGTAGATAGTTGGATAGTACGTAAACCAACCGAAGATGGCATAGTAACTTCCATTGAGGTGTACGACAAAGACGGAAGGGATATTGCTACATTTTTTGGAGCTCGTAAGCCAGGTATCCCAGAATTAGAAAGCTGGAGAAACCTAGTTAAGGAGCTTGAGACCAAAGAAGCCAAAATGGAAACAATTAAATAATTTATTGAATAGGTATAGGAAAAAAGTAAAGGGTCATCCTGAGGATACTTCCGAAGGATCTTTATGTAGGTTTAAAAGCATCCACATTGAATATAATTTTATATCATTGAAGTTTGTTCGGTACAAAATATTTTTATAATATGGTTATTAATATCAATAAAAGGGGCAGGACTCGTCCTACCCCTTTACGATATTTCACTAAGTGTTACCTTCGTCTTTTACGAATTATTATACGATAAGTAACTTTAACTTTACGGGTTGGAAGTTTAATTCTAACCTTTTTCATTCTAAACACCTCCTCGAGTGTGGTTTAGGATTAATAAATAAAGTGGAGTACAAGGGAATTGAACCCTTCCGCAAAGGATAGGAAGCCCTGGTCGGTCGAACCTGAGTACCCCACATGTTTTAAAAAACTACCTTGCTCTAACAGGGTAGTTTTTTTTATAATTTACTTTTAGCCATCGATAATGTTTATTACCACAGCCCTGTAAACGAATGTAAAAAGGGATTGGGCAGAAGGCAAACAGAATAGCAACTACTTTTCCACAAAAAACAAAAATGAGTGTTGAAAAAGTCTGTTTTAACGTTTTATTCGAGATGCTATATCAGATTTACTCTGAACACACAATTATTTCTATTAAAAGAAAAGTGGAATATGTGCTTCGTTTAAATTCATATTTATAAATTAACAGTCAAAACTATTTCAAAATAACTGCATGAATATCGAAACATATCGAGATTATTGTTTAAATCTACCTGGGGCTACAGAAGATTTTCCCTTCGATAATAATACCCTGGTTTTTAAAGTAATGGGTAAAGTTTTCGCTTTGTGTGATGTTGACAACTTCGAGAGTATCAACCTTAAATGTGATCCAGTTTGGGCAATAGAATTAAGGGAGCAACATCCAGAAATAATTCCAGGCTATCACATGAACAAAAAGCATTGGAATACAGTAAGTAATTATGGGAATTTACAAGACGAGATGATTTACGAGCTCATCACACATTCATATAATCTTGTTGTTGCAAAACTACCTAAGCGTGACCAAGAAGCGCTCAAAGATTCTTAGACGTCTTTTTCTTTTTAGGAAGCATGCGGCCAAAAGTTCTTTTTAAAAAGAGGGTGAAGAATTCACGTTGGCCAAAAATAACTCCATATATGTACAAAAATACCTGATACAGAGGTAGAATTGTAAAAGTCCAAACGAGGGCACGTGCCCAAAACGGCCATTCTGGCGGCACTCCCAGTAGGTGGAAAACAATCTTACGCGCATAGAGTGTCGTAAAACCTGTACATGAAAATACAATCAGTATAATAATTACTTGTAGGGTGCTTTCAATGCCCCATCTTTTCTTAAGCTTTTCTATAATCTCCATACCCGTAAAATACGGTAACTATTCGATTAAAAAATTAAAAAGTTGTAGAAAAAAGGGAGCCTATAGCAGTAAATTATAAATTAATTTGTTTGCAATTACACCGCTTGAGAATTAGATTACGGTGATAGTATGTTGAAGGACGTTCGTTGCACTATAAATACGGGTTATGCGTGAATATTTAATGGAAGCTTTAGGCACATTTTTTGTTGTCTTGGCTTTTGGTATTTCTGGGGAGCCATTCTCAATTGGCTTGGTATATGCTGGGGTCATCTATATAGGGGCACATATATCAGGGGCGCATTATAATCCTGCCATAACCCTTTCATTTTATCTGATCAAAAAAATTGAATTAAAAAAAGCGTTGGCGTATGTGGTGAGTCAAGTTACTGGGGCATTTCTAGCTAGTATAATGTTACTGCTTTTCTCAAACCTAGTATATTATGTTGAAGCCCCAACTAATACCTATTTGTACCAACAAATCTCCTCAGAACTGTTGTTTACTTTCTTGCTTGTACTAGTAGTAATTACTGTATCAAGTTCGAAAGCACTATCAGGTAATAATATGTATGGCTTTATAATTGGGCTTACACTTACAGGAATAACCTTTTTAGGTCTTCCAATTTCTGGTGCAATATACAATCCAGCTGTTTCTATAGGTACGGCTGCATTTGACCTAATTTTTGGTGGACTATCAGTGTTTTATGTGCCTCTTTATACATTAGCACCTTTAGCCGGTGCTGCACTAGCTGCCTTCGTGTATAGGTATTTAAATTATTAAGCCGACTCAGGTTTATCGAGCTTAAAAGAGAAGGTGGTTCCTTTACCTTGCACACTTGTAACATCAATAGTAGTGTTATGAGCACTTAATATACTTTTGACTACAGCCAGCCCCAAACCAGTTCCTCCTTTATCACGTGAACGAGCTTTATCCGTTCTATAAAAACGATCAAAAAGTCGGTTTAGATGCTCGTCACTAATCCCAATTCCAGAATCAGTCACTGATACAACAACCCCGTCCTCTTCTTCTACACAAGCAACACGTATGTACCCTTTGTTGGTATATTTTATAGCATTGGTAATTAAATTATCCAATACTTGTTCAATTTTATCAGGGTCAGCGTACACTATAGAAGAGCCAGTTTGCTCCATGCCAAGATTAATATTTTTTTGCTGTGCAAAGGGCTCATTTACACCAAAATTCTCTTCTATAACTCTAGCAAGGTTAAACACCTTTTTACTTATAAAGCTTTCGTCAAAATCATAGCGTTGTAAGCTTTTGATATCCTCAAATAGGCGAACAACACGTAGAATCTGCCTTTGAGCAACAATCATATATTGTTTCTTTTTATCTGGATTTAGATTCTGTAAATCCATCATTTCTAAAGCACCAGAAATAGCATGTAAGGGGTTACGGACTTCATGCGTAATATCTGCAAAAAACTGATTTTGCTTTTCGTTAAGTGTTTTAAGCTTAATGTTATCCGATTTTAATTTGCTAGCCATTTTATTCAAAGAGGTGGCAAGGGTTCCAAATTCATCTTTACGGTTTACATTAATTTCGCGGTCTAAATTACCTGCAGCAATATCTAAAGCAGCTTCATTTAGTTGCAAAATGGGATAAGCCATATATCGGGCAAATATAAAACTAAAAATAAGAACAGCCCCAATTGAGAAGGCCATTCCCATGTATATAATGTGCCTAATGCTAGCTATAGCAGCATAATATTTCTTTTTAAATTGGCTGATACGTATGTAACGGGCAGGATTCTCAGTACCTGGTAAATTAACGTAGGCAACCAGTTTTTCAGAGTTCTTGTCGCTTACAAGAAGCGGAATATGTGCAGAGTTTCTTATTTGGGTGCGAGTTTCAGTGTCTAAAAGAGCGCTAGCTTCGTATATAAGTGTGTCAGGAAAAATGGCCATTAAAAAACCATCCTCATTGTAAACAGCGAGCTCATAACCTGAAAATGCAGCCTCAGCTTTAACTTTTTCAAAGAAGGTGTCGTCGCCACTAAAGTTTGAAACTGCTAATTGAATAGAGTATGCGTCGTTCTGGAATTGCGTTACGCCTTCTTTAAGAAGAAATGATCTAATACTAAGTATGGCATAAGAACTAATAGTAATTACCCCGATTATAAGCAGGATATTATAAGACCAAGCTAGTTTTGCATGAATTCGCATTAACGTAAATAATCTCTGTTAAAACCATAACCAACGCTACGGTATGTTTTAATAAGTTTACCTTCTTCTTTCATTTTAAGGCGAAGGTTTTTAATGTGAACATCTACTGTTCTATCAAAAATAAATTTTTCCTCGTCAGATATGTGCTCAAGAATATCTTGGCGCGAGTACACAATTTTAGGGTGCTGGAAGAACAGCTCTGCAATAATATATTCGGTATGAGTTAAATCTACTAACTTCTCATTTATAAACATCTGCTTAGAAGAAATGTCTAAATAAACACCTTCGTACTGTAACCAATTCGCCTTTTCAGGATTCACTCGACGCAGTTTATTTTTGACATGTGCTTTAATCAAGTTTAAACTAGCAGGTTTTTTTAGGTAATCATCTGCTCCTAAACTCAAGCCTTCAATTTCGTCTATCTCTTCGTCGCGGGCGGTTAAAAATAAAACAGGAATTTCATTTATTATTGGATGATCGCGGATGTGTTTACATATTTCTTTTCCATCTAAATAGGGCACCATAATGTCTAATATGGCGAGGTCTATGGTATTTGCGTTTTCTTCGATTAGGCGCAGGGCTTCTTTGCCGTCTTTTGCCCAAAAAACTACGTAATCATTCAACTCTAAAAAGTTGGCGAGCATTTCTCCGGATTCTAATTCATCTTCAACTAAAAGAATGGTGTTATTGAGAGCCAAAGCGATATAAAATTAGTTTATGTTACAGTAAAAATAATGTATTTGGAAGTTGATTAGAACAACTGATACTTTCAAGAAAATAAAAGTAAATAACAAAATGAAGTATAAAGATAAAGTAGTTTGGATAACAGGGGCATCTTCAGGCATAGGTGAAGCTCTTGCAAAGGCGTATTTCAAGGATGGTGCAAAGCTAATTTTGTCATCAAGGCGCCAAGAGGCTTTAGAAAAGGTGAAAAATAGCCTAGAGCAGAACTCTAATCGTATTGAAATTTTAGTGCTAGATTTAGCTGATTCCGACTCATTTGAAGCTAAGGTTGAGCAAGCCGTAGCCATGTTTGGTAGAATTGATGTGTTGGTAAATAACGGTGGTATTAGCCAGCGCTCGTTACTCGAAGAAACAGATTTAGAAACCATTCGGTCACTAATGGAGGTTAACTTCTTTGGATCTGCCGGTTTAACCCGAGCAGTACTGCCGCACATGATTGCACAAAAAGATGGGCATATTATTGTAACTAGCAGTGTGGCTGGTAAATTTGGCACTAAATATAGAACGAGTTATGCAGCGAGTAAACATGCGGTACATGGCTTTTTCGACTCATTAAGGCAAGAAATGTACGACTATAACATAGCCGTTACTCTACTTTGCCCAGGCCCAATAAAAACAGACATCACCAAAAACGCTTTAACAGGCGACGGCTCAGCATTTGGAAAAATAGGAGAGATGCACGTTTCTGCAATGGATGCAGATGAAATGGTGAAACGAATTTGGGCTAAGCTAGCTGCACGAAAAGAAGAAATTACCATTGCTGGCTTCAAAGAACGTTTAGCACTCGCCCTCAAAAGAATCTCGCCCTCATTACTAAATAAAATTCTTAAGAACAGCAAAGTAACGTAGAATGTTGGGATAGTAGTAAGATATAAGACATGAAATATAAGTTTCATAGAACGAAACATAAGATCGCATCATAAATTAAAACAATATCTTAGCCCTGTCCCTCCTCGGGGATAATGGCGCTAACTTTAATAAATAAATTGTATATTTGGCTGTGAAAACTTAAACCCAAAACCCCTATATACGATGAAGTCAAATCGCTCGTTAGC
>Ga0265293_10001697_pt1 | contig 46914 bp, 46 predicted proteins | sample Munlanlewell138R_FD_192505 | JGI IMG/M metagenome (GOLD analysis project Ga0265293, IMG submission 192505) | Leachate microbial communities from a municipal landfill in Southern Ontario, Canada - Leachate well 138R | ecosystem: Engineered > Solid waste > Landfill > Unclassified | place: Canada... | reverse complement strand
CGAATCTTTTTAACTGGAACAATCATTTTTCACAAATATCCTTAATAATTTGTTCCACTATTTTTTGTTTATTAGCAGCGGAGTTTTTTGCAATTCGTTTTGTAATCTCTTCTTTTTTTACATCAAACTCCCGTGTAATAACACCAATTTCTTGATTCGTCTTTTTAACCATTTCATTTGATTGCTTAGCGATATCTTGCGCATTCTTTGTCCGCATGTTCGCTAATTCCTCATTTGTGTTCGTAAGCAAAAGGGCATTCTCTTCACGGGTTTTATGTAAAAGTGCTTTCGCATCTTTTTCCGCTTGAACGATTTTTTCTAGTACGCTCATAAGCCTCCTTTCCCTAAGGGTGCACACGCTTTTTAAAAACGCGTATAACTAATACCTCGCGTAATATTTTACCATGTTTACATTATAAATGTAATGGTAAGCAGCCTTAAAGCAGTTCAAAACATTGAATTATTACTCTTTTTATAAGAAAAGCACCCATTTTTTTATTTAATAAGATATTTATTATTATAGTTTCGCTAACTTTTCAAAATACGCTCGGTCTAATATATAGATAATGCGTTGACCTTTTAAGTTTATATAGCCATTTTCTTTAAAATAACGAAGCTTGCGACTTAATGTTTCTCTTTTCATACCAAGAAGTGAAGCCCAATCACCTTTACTGTAAGGAAGATTTATCATATTAAATTTACCAGAAAGATTTAAAAGAGAAAGCGCAATTCTTTCATCAACTGGTAATAGATTTGTACTTTCAATAACCGCTTCTGCTTTTTCAAGTCTACCACTTAATTCTTGCATAACACTAAACATTGTTGTCGGATACTTAAGCATGTGTTCTCTTAATGCTTTCGCGCTAATGACGCACAGGTGACAATCTTCCATCGATGTCGCGTAATCTTGGGCCGCTTCATTACTAAAAAGTGCTCGTTCACCCATAAAGTCTCCAGGATTTAATACTCTTATTACTTGTTCATTACCTTCTTTATTAACCCGCGATAATTTCACTTTCCCTTGATGAACAACATAAAGAGCGTGTTCTTTATCGCCGGCGCTATATATAAAATCACCTTTTTTAACTTTTTCTACTTTGATAAGATCAACAATGCGTGCTTTTTCTTCATCAGTGAGATTTTTAAAAATAGGGACCTTGCTTAAACATGATTCGTATTGTTTATTTTCGTTTTTCATTTTTTCTTTTCCCCTTATATGTTAGCAAACGCATCGCATTAATAATTACGACAAGCACTGAAACTTCATGCACAAGCATACCAAGGGCTAAGTCTACAACTTTAAAAATAACACCAAGCACTAAGATAATAACTGTTAGAAGGGCAATAAATATATTAGTCTTCATGTTGAATACAGTTTTTCTACTTATATTTATAGCGTGATCTAGTTTATTTAAATCATCCGATAAGAGAATAACATCCGCCGTTTCAATTGCGACATTCGTGCCATTAAGGCCCATTGCGACACTGACATCAGCACTCGCTAATGCGGGGGCATCATTAACTCCGTCTCCTACCATCATCAGTGGGCCATCACTTTCCTTTAGCTCTTCGACGAGCGCTACTTTGTCTGCTGGTAAAAGTTCTGCGTAATAGCGGTCAAGGCCAATTTCATTAGCGATATAAGATGCCGCGTTATGATGATCACCGGTTAACATAATAACTTTTTTAATACCACTTCTTTTTAAGTCTGTAACTAATGCTTTTGTTTCGTCTCGTACTTTATCAAAAAGCGAAAACACCGCAATTAACCATTTTTTGCACGCTAAAAACACTAAAGTATAACCTTTTTCTTTAGCGGAACGAATATCTTCTTCTTGGTTTGTAATATCAATATTATGGTCAAGTAGTATTTTCTCGTTTCCTAAGAAATATGTTTCGCCTTCATACACAAAACTTAAGCCGTGTCCGGTAATAATGTTTGTTGATTCCGGAGCCTCTTCAATTCGTCCAATCTTCTCTTCACTATATTTTATTATTGCATTAGCAAGCGGGTGTTCACTATATTTCTCCCCAATTTGTGATAAGCGTAACACTTCTTTTTCATCTTCGGTAAATAGCATTAAATCGATAACTTCGGGTTTTCCTTTCGTTAAGGTTCCGGTTTTATCAAAGGCAATGCTTTTTGTTTTCCCAATCTTTTCCATAATATCGCCACCTTTAATAACGATATTATGTTTCGCACTATTACCAATACCAGCGACAATGGAAACAGGAACACTTATAACAAGCGCCCCGGGACAAGCAATGACAAGTAAAGTTAAACCAATTTTAATATCCCAAAATAATAATCCAATAATAATCGCTAATAAAATAATGCCAGGCGTATACCATCTTGCAAACTTTTCCATGAACTTTTGCGTTTTTGCTTTTTTATCTTGGGCTTCTTCGACCATTGATAAAATACGGGCAAAGGTCGTATCTTCCCCAACGTTTTTTGCTTCCACGATTAAATATCCGTTTTCTAATACACTTCCTGATATTACTTCGTCGCCTATCGTTTTAGAAACCGGAATCGATTCGCCACTTATCGCCGCGGTATTAACGGATGCACTTCCTTCAATAACCGTGCCATCAACCGCTATTTTTTCACCGGGTTTAATAATTACTTTCATTCCTACTTCAACGAAATCAGGATCAACCTCTATTTCGTTATTATCTTTAATAATACGGACACTAGTGGGAGCAAGTTTTAAAATGCTTTGAATGGAGTGACGCGTTTTCTCTAACGTTTTTGTTTCTAAAAAGTCGCCGAGAATAAATAAAAAGGTCACCGCTGCAGCTTCCCAAAATTCACCAATTATTAAAGCACCAATAGCCGCAATGCTTACTAACAAATCAATACTTATTATTTTATAGCGTAAAGCTTGGACGGCTTTTATAAATATTGTATGGCCAGCAATGATCGTCGTTATAATCATAACAACCGCTGTTATAAGGTGATAATGTCCTAAACTAAGAAAATTAGGGTCTACTTTTAGTGTTTCTTTTAATATGAAACTAGCGACAACAAAGATTGTTGAAAGAACAAGGATTATGTTTTTGCGTTTCATTATTTGCTACTTTTTACAACATATCCTAAATTAGTGATTACATTTTGAATTTCTTCAAGGGTAATAAGGTTTTCATCGAACGCAACCTTAACTTTTGAAGAGTTAAACATTACTTCAGCGGAACTTATTCCATTTTGACGCATGAGCGCACGATTTATTTTTTCAATACAACTTGGGCAACTAATCGGCTCTAATTGCAATGTCTTCTTAATCATATATTTTTCCTCCTATCATAATTTTATATAGAAAAAAGTCGACTTTCTTTGACCTTGATCAAATTTAAGCGACTTTCTTTTATTAATTTACGATTAGCGTTGGAAGACGAAGTTGAAAGCATCTTCTTCTTCAAGCGGACGGCTCATGTAATAACCTTGTCCGTATTGACATCCTAATTCTTTTAAGATGTCATATTGTTCTTTTGTTTCAATTCCTTCTGCAAGAGAGTTTAGTTCAAACTTCCGACAAATATTAATAACTTCGGGCACCGTTGAATAACGAAGGGACTCGCTATTTAATGGTTCAATAAATGTGCGGTCCATTTTAATCGTATCAAAGTTTAATTGTTCAATCCGGGAAAGCGAAGAGAAACCAACCCCAAAGTCATCAATCGCCGTTTTAATACCGTGATCACTAAGTTCGGATAACGCCGCGTTTAACTGTTCATAATTCGTAGAAAAGATTGATTCGGTTACTTCAATCGTTAATAAGCTCGTCGGAATACCCGCACTTTCAATACGTAATAATAAATCATCAGTAAAATGTGAATCTAATAATTGTAAGGCGGAAACGTTAATTGCAATTGGAATATTTTTAATGCCGGCGCCGAGTAATTTTTTAATGAAATTAATCGCTAAGTCAATAATCTTCTTCCCAAATGCAACAATGATGCGATTCTTTTCCACAATCGGAATAAATTCAAGGGGCGCAACCGGACCATATTTTGGACTTGTATACCGGGCTAGGGCTTCAAAACTACTAATTTTACCCGTTTTTAAATTAATAACTGGTTGATAAACAAGACGTAAGTTTCCGTGTCCTGGGGAAAAAGAAAGACTAATTAATTCTTTTTTAAGTGTTTCTTCACGTTGGACTAATTTTTCCATTTCGTCATCATAAATATTAAACGTAATTAAAGAGTTATCATCTTTCGTATATTCACTGGCGATGCGCGCTCTAATTAAACATGTTTCGGCTAACATAGAAGTGCGGGAGAGATGACTTACTCCGACATTACACCGTATTTGTTCACGGAAAACCGTGCGGGCAATAACGTTTATAATATCACGGAAAATTTCATTAATTTCTTCTTCTTTCATCCGATATTTAGAATAGTAAACATAAATATCTTCTTCGGCATAATAAAGTGTCCGCCGCCCCGTTTCTAATGTTTTTAATTTATTAACGAGCGAGGCGGTAAGTAATTCAACGTATTGATAACCGTGCGTACGATATAACCGTTGCGTATCTTTTAAGTTAACTAAAATAATAGTGCCTTGGAAGTTTTTATTATCTAATTTTGTTTGAATCTTCTTCGCTAAAAACTCCCGGTTTGGTAAGTTTAATTTATGGTTAAAGTCATTAAAGTATTGCAGTTGTTTTTCTAACTTTTTACTTTTGGAAATATCAGCAATAATTCCTTCAAGGGCAATAACGTTACCAAGGTGATCATAAATCGGTAGTCCTCTTTCATACACCCACTTGGTCGTGCCGTCTTTGGTCGCTATTTCATATTCAGCTTCCATTATCCCTTTATTGGCAATGACTTTGTTCCACTCATCACGGAGAAACTTTCGATATTTTTTCAAAATAACACTGTTATAGGCAATGATTTTATTGCCAATGAATTCATCAGGTTTATATCCCGTTAAATCCGTTGAGCCTTGGGAAACAAATTCCATAGTCCAGTTTTCGTCATTCTTGCATCGATATGCAAGTCCTGGTAAGTTTTGAATAATTGTCGAGCGGTTTCTTCCACTCTCTTCAAGGGCCCCCCGTAAAGTGTTACAGGCTTCAATGTTTCTAATCATCAGTAAACGTACATAGTCTCCATTTTCTGAAGCGGGTTCGGGAATAAGCGCCATATATTCACTAATCCAGGCAATCGAACCATCCTTACGAATAATGCGTTTTTCAATGTTGAAATGATTTTCGTTCATTTCTTTCATGAGTTTAATTGCTTCATCTTGAATAATTTGATCGTCAGGATGCGTTAAGCCATTCCAACCAACTTCGCAATATTCTTCCACTGTATAACCAATAATGTTTAAAAACGCATCATTGAAAGTAGCTTTTGATAAGTCATCATTGGGAACAATTGCAATCCCGACTGGTGAACTATCAAAAACTGATTCAACAAGCCGCATTCTCGCTAAGGTAGAAACCTTGTATTTTTTAAACTCTAAAAGTTTTCGTTTAAAGGCATCGCTATCTAAGCAGCTACTGCACCAGAAGTTAGTACTTGTATCGCCAGGAAGAGAAAAAGCCGGATGTTTATCATCGAGAATATAAACCATCCGTAAGTCTTCATGCCGCGCTCTAAAGAGAGCAAAGTCACGAGTTTTCTTGTCTTTTTTGTCGCCCATGTCATAAATAACCCCTCGCAAGAGTGGGTTATTGATTATGACGACGCTTGCTTCTTCTGGCGAAGCGACAAGGAGTTCATACTCCCCTTTTACTAGCGATTTAACTTTTTTGATGTTCTCGCTATCACTACTAACTAATAAAATTTGCTCTAAATACATATTCTTGGTTCCGTAGGCCTTTATTATAACATGTTTAAGTTAATGTTAACCTACATATTTAGCATTTTTGCAAAATAACAGAGTATTCTTATTCCTATGGAATAAGTTTATTTCAACTTTCATTATAAAACAAGTGTCGTTGCCTAAGTCCGTTTAACGAGTTTCATCCAAATCTAACCAACGAAATTTAGACCCGTTTTAGACCGTTTTTCAACTTGATAGATAAATTTACCACCTTATCAGTTATCATGTGATGTGGACCAAATATGAGCTATTTATGATGGTTTTATACATAGTATAAAGAACTTATATAATTTTCTTATTATATCATAGGCAATAACTGAAAAGACCTACCAGTTCGGTAGATCTATTGAGTTTTATTTCCGTTAGACGAATCTAGACAATTCCCGTTAGTTGAGTTCAAACGACTACATATTCCTATTTTTGGTCCCCTTTAGGTATGACAACACTATTGTATTATACGTGAGTATTCACTAATTTTATTATTTTCTATAACATAAAAATTAGTACAAGTTATCAAAAACAAGCGCGAAAATCCAGTGAAATTTAAAATTCTACTATTAACTATAAATTCAAAATCACTAGGATTATTAAATAAAGCACCTTCGTCAATACATAAACACAATTCATAACGACAATATTTTTTAATTCGTTTGTTTCTTTTAATTTCTTTTTTGTTAATCATCTCTATTACGGCATCTCTTATTTCGTCCATAGATCCCCCATAATATGTTAATAATTCCCCCTCATCATCTATGTAGGCACTAATAACCTTTTTTACATCCGGTGTTTTACCGGTATCTAATGCTTTTTCATATTTTATAGCATTAATTACATTTGAAGGAAGAATAGTCGCTACTTCTAGCGCAATCGTATCATCTAAACTTGTAAAATCGAAATCATCATCTTTGTCATGCCAAATGTAATTCGAATATGATTCATCGAACGATTTTCAAATAGTCCTAATAGCTAACTCTTCCATAATAGCACTGCTATAGTTAAATCTCTTCATATTTCACATTAACCTCATTAGGAATAGTCTATACTCTTCTATTTGTAATTCTTCATCGTTCATATTTCATTACCTCTTACACTTTGGACAGACATAATGTAAAGCCCCTCGACCTTTAAAATGATCTGACCTTTGTTCCCAAGTGTTTCCGCATAATTTACAATGATATTTAGAATTTAATCTTGAACCATTGTATTCTAACACTTCAATTGTTTGTGTGAATCCAGCTATTTTTTCTTTATATTCTTCAAATCTTTTTTGTGCTATTTCTTCTTCTGGTAATACTGGCTTTTCTATTTTTTGAATTTCAATTTTGGGCTTATTAGTTCTTTTTTCTGCTTGAGCAATTAATTTTTGTTCTCTATGAATTAATTCTATTTCTTCTGGATTGATAATTCCACTAACAATCAATCTTCCATTCTCTTCAGAGGCTTCTCCGGCAATTGTATCATTCCACAATCTAACGATATTATATTTTGTTGTAAACTGAAGTCCTTTAAGTATTCTTGATACTTTATACATTTCAGTACTATCAACATAAGTTCTTGATTTTGTAACTGGAAGATTTGTGTTTGCAACAACCAATGCATTATTATTTTTATCACCAAGTAACTTTTTTTCGTAATTAGCAAAAATTTTTGGGCATTCATATTTAAGTAAACTAGGTAGATTTTTATAAACATATTTATCAACCATTGAATATGCAAAATATGGAGTTATTGTTCCATCAAGTGGGTTCAAATATAAATGATTATAAAAATCAATATCTACTATACTTCCATGAATTCTTCCATCTCCTCCAATACTCTTGATTTCTTTTGATACATTCTTTTGGAATTCATCAAATTGTGATAAAAACATCTTAATAGATTTTGAATATGGAACTAAGTTTTCATAAAAATAATCCAATGTATGTTCGCCAGCATTCTTTATAGCACCACCATTTAATATTTGCATAGTGCCTTTAGGAGAAGTCATTATAAACATATACGTTCCTTCTCTTTTCAGCATATACAATTTATCAAATTGCCTATTGAATGTTAGTCCTTCACCTATGCCTCTATAAAAGTTTTTATAATCATTTTTTGTTATTTCATAAATACCGTCTTTATAATCAGAAAACCAGTCATAATCCATACTAACTGATAAGTGTTTCATCTGAACATTTTTACCTTTATATCCAATCTGATTGTCAGAATAAATTCTCTTTATCCCATCATCAAAGAAATAGTTTCTATGACTATGGCCACTAACATAAACAAATCCTTTTGTATAGTCATTCATTGACCAGTCTTTCATTGGCATATGTGTAAAGATAATTACATTCTTATCATATAAAGAATTTACAACCTTTAAATATAATGATTCAAATTTGTTACTTTCTTCAATTTCCTGCACTCTAGTCAATGTATCTCTATAAATACCAAAATTTGCATTAAATTCTTCATTTTTGCCAGCAAAACCTAATCCACCAAAAATAATTAGACTTGCCCCGCGCATTTTCTTTCGTAGGTCATCACCATTAATGTTCTCTAATTCTTGTGTTGTTATTTCTTTCCAACCATCATCTAAATAGAAAATATTGTTATGGACTAAATACATCTTATTCTCATTAATAACTTCTTTATATTTATCAATTATGGTATTCAAAGAGCAATCTTTAAAAGGCCATAATTCATGATTACCTAAAGTTAAGAAAATTGTTCCTCGAGAATTAGATTGTCTTAAATTTCTAATGAATGATTCAAATATTTCAAAATCACTAGCGATATCTCCTCCAATAAGTTTTATTGGCGAGTCATCCTCTCCTATATCTTTAGTGACAATTTTAGTGACATAATCTAAATCATCACTGCTCTCGCATCTCCAAGCGGCAAATCTATGAAGCATATGAACATCAGTAACGTATGAAACCAATCCAGAATAGTCTTCATCATTACTTCTTTGTGTCATTAATTCGTTTGTTGTAGCAAGTTCATATTTTTGAGTTTCTTCAAATTCTACTATTTCAAATCTATTAGATGGAATTAGTTCAAAAACTAAACCAAGGTTCTTTGCAACATCGCTTCTAACCCTTAATCCTTCCAACTTTAAATTATTAATGCCTGATATATTTTCAATTCCATCGCACATTATTAAATTTGCTTCTGATAAATCATTATTCAAATAATGAGCAAAATCACAAAATAACTTAAACTCTTCTCCGTGAGATAAAACAAGGTTTTCATCTTTATCAAACCAACCTTGAACTACATAAAAAATACCATCTCTATAATGCTTTTTCACCTTATATAAGAAATAAGTATTTGGCTTAGGCAGTTTTGTGTTTTCGTTTGTCTTATATTTTAAAATATCATTGACATCAATAGGAGCAGATTCAAGATCTACATTTGACAAATCTCCATCTAGTTCTTTTACAAAATCGTCAAATGATACAAAATATCTTTCAATTCTAAGTGAAACAAATCTTTCCTCTCCTTTAAAATACAAATAATTGACTTCATATAATTGATAAGTTTTAGAAAATGAACCTCGTTTTTTGACAACAAAATTGCCATCTCTAAGTAATTGGATTTTATCTCTAATCTTTTTCTTATGCTTATTTCTAGTACTATCTGTCCAGCAACCCCCATCAAAATCTATTAGCACTTCTTTAGCTGTGTCTACACCATAATAAAATGCAATATCCTCAACATCCACACCTCTGAAGGAACCATTTTTTCTTCTAAATTCCACAACATAATCTTTTATTGAATCCCCAAACTTTTGAATGATTAATGAAAAGAATATTCTTCCTGCTCCAAAAGATGTAAAATACTTATATTTTTTTACCAAAGTATCATATGAATCAATTCCTTCGATTTTTGATATCCATTTTCTTATTTTTATTCCATTTTCAACATTTACTTGATTGTTCTCTTTTCTTTCTTTCAAAACGGATTCAAAAGTATCTTGAGTAATATCATAATCAATAAAAGATTCAAAATTTAGTCTTTCAACGTCGATATTATATTTTTTGATTTCATCATTTGTAAATTCATATCCATAATAACAAGAGGAATCATAAATATTACCTTTTACATACTTAAAGAAAGTATCAAAATTTTCATAATCTTTTCTTTCAATATCATAATGTCTTGGAATATCTTCTCTATAAGCGTACTCAACTACAAAAAAGGATTTTTTTATGATATCATAGCCAATCTTTTTAAATATTCTAATTTGAATTTCATTATCATGAATGTACTGAATTATTAATCCTTTATCAAAATTTTCTAACTCTTCAAAAGTTAGTTTTGATTTTAGTTTTCTTTTTATTACTTGAGGTAATGTTAAATTAGATAACTCTGCCTTGTTTGCTTTTGCCATTTAACACCACCTACTTTCTTATACTTTTGCAATAATCAATTCTTATCTTCTCAAGTATATCTGAAGCGGCTTCTACTCTATCGTGGTCTTTTTCCAACTTAGCACATTGCTTTTGATATTCTTTTAAATCAATCCAATTATTCTTATATATGAATTCTAGGAAGACATTATGAGCCCAATGATTTCTATTATCACAAATTTGTGTTAAAAATTTATAGTCACCAGCACTAATTAAAGGCTTATTATCCTCATTATCTAGTTCTTTAAGTTTTCTAATCATTTGCCCAAGTGTCTTATTTTCTATTTCATCAAAATGCTTATTGACATCTCCAACTTTCATATAAGCATAAATAAACTTAATATCATATTCAATCGCCTGGTAATAAAGCATTGTTTCTGCATAGGCAATTTTAAAATCTTTAAAATTCATACTTAGTCAACCTCGATTCCATTCTCTTTGCATAGTTCAAAGAGTTTTCTTTTTAACTTAATTGTTGGTTCATGACGTCCATTTTCCCATCTATTTACAGACACATAAGAAACGTCTAGCATTTTTGCTAATTCCTCTTGTGTAATTATTAATTTATTTCTTAAAGCTATAATCATATCTCTATATTTCATATAATATACCCGCTTTCTTTTAACAAGAATATAACACATTTTTAACAAAATCTCAATTATATACAGTTTATTTGTAATAAAAATCTTATATTTTTCTCAAAAACCTGCATCTTTTTTCTACAATTTACGACATTATTTAATTGTTAGGTGGTGAGATAATGAACAAAGTTGATATGGAAGATACTCTAAGTCTAATTAGTGATTATATTGAACTAATGTGGTGTATTCACTCAAGATATGAACCTTCTATAAACCAAGATGAAATGACACATTATAAAATAGGAATTCAAACTTTTATATTAAAAATCAAAGAACAGTTAGATTCACTTAAAGAAAAATCAAATATGGAGTAAAAGAAAAGATCATAAGTTTAACTATTAAATAGTTGTTCTTATTATCTCATAGGCAATAACTAAAAAGACCTACCAGTTCGGCAGATCTATTGAGCTTTATTTCCGTTAGACGAATCTAGACAATTCCCGTTAGTTGAGTTCAAACGACTACAACAAGCATTAAAATATTATTTTAATTTTTCTAAAATGACGACAGATTCAACATGGGCGGTTCTTGGGAACATATCAACCGTTTCAAAAGCGCTAATCTTATATTTGTTCACTAAAGCTTTTAAGTCGCGTGATAGGGTTGCTGGATCACATGAAACATAAACAATTTTAGGGGGCGCTACTTCTAAAAGTTTAGTAAGGAAAACTTCACCCAACCCTTTACGCGGAGGATCAACAAATACAACATCGAACATTGTATTCTTTTTATGTTTAACTAAAAAATCACCAGCGTCATCTTGATAAAATTCTACATTAGTTACTTTGTTTATTTTGGCGTTTACTTTAGCGTCTTCGACTGCTTCTTTAACAATCTCGACACCTATTGCTTTTTTTACTTTTCTAGCCACAAGCAGGGTAATGGTGCCAATACCTGAATAGGCGTCTAAGACTCTGTCACTTTCTTTTAAATTAGCAAGACTAATTGCCCGGCTATAAAGCTTTTCCGCTTGTAATGTATTTACTTGGAAAAATGATTTACTAGACACTAAAAAAGTTAAATCATCAATCTTATCACTTATAATGCCTTCTCCGTATATTACCTTTTCTTCATCCCCAAGAATAACATTAGTGCGATGTGGATTTATGTTTTGGGCAATAGTCGTAATTTGTGGGCATTTTGCAATTAAATCAGCGCAAAAAGCATCTATATTTTCAATTTGTTTACTTTTAGAAATAAGCACAACCATAATATCGCTTGTATAATAACTTGCTCTAATCATAACTCTGCGCAATGTTCCGGTGTGGCTTTTTTCATCGTAGATGCTTATATTATATTTTTGAAGTAACGGTCTAATTTCTTGCATTACTTCGCTAGCTCTTAAATCATCTAAATGCGTTTTACCCATGGCAATAATTTCATGAGTGTTAAAGCGATATATGCCCGAGATGATTGTGCCATCTTTTTTCATTGCTAAAGGAAGTACGGTTTTATTGCGATAAAAATATGGATTAGGCGCGGGATGAATAACTTTTACTTTGTAATCAATGCCGCCAATAACCCGTAATGCACGGTTAACTTTGCTTAACTTATATTCAACTTCTTTAGCGTAATCTAGCTGGGTAAATTGACACCCTCCTAAATGAATTGTCTCTGGGATTAAAGGTGTTATGCGATGAGGAGACATCGTAATAAAATTTACAATTTTAGCGAGCGCAAACTTACGCATGACCTTAATTATTTTAACTTTTGCCTCTTCACCAATTATTAAGTTATTAACAAAAAGGGGAAAGCCATCCACTTTCGCTACCCCAATTCCTTCTGATGTATAATCAACACCAATTACATTATAAATATCATTTTCTTTAATCATGGTGCATTAAACTTTTAATATATTCAACCTCTTCTGCTACTTTTAAACGTGGGAATAACGGGTCACCTTTAACTACTTTTTGCCCACCTATTACACCGTACTTTTGAAGTAATTCAAAATTATGTAACTTTTCACTAATACCTAATTGACGGAATAATTCATCCGGTGCATGCACTAATACTGGTTTTAAAAGCATCGCGCTTATATATAAGTTGTTCGCCAGATGATTCATTGCTGATGCTAACTCTTCTTTTTTTCCTTGGGCAAATAATTCCCACGGTTTTGTGTTATCAATATATTTATTTGAAGCACTAATAAGTTTAAAAGCCGCAATTAATCCTTCGGTAACTTTTAAATCACTAAAATGTGCTTCATATTCTTTAACAGCGTTCATCGCTACTTCTTCCATTTCCTTGTCAAACGGGGTGATATGACCTTGATACATCGGAATAACACCGTCAAAATACTTAATAATCATCGATACTGTACGATTAAGTAAGTTACCAAAATCATTCACTAAATCAACATTAAAGCGTTCGACAAATTGTTCTGGTGTAAATTGGCCATCACTACCAAAGAACGTTTCGCGCGCTAAATAATAGCGAACCGCATCAACTCCATAACGGTCAATTAAGGGATAAGGATCAATGACATTACCTTTAGATTTAGACATTTTAGTGTCTTTCATCATTAATAATCCGTGTACAAAAAGCCGGTCAGGCTTCCGTAAGTTTAAAGCCTCTAAAAACATGGGCCAATAAATTGCGTGAAAACGCGCAATATCCGCGCCTAAAATATGCACAATCTCGGTGTCTTCACTTTGCCAGAACTTTTTAAATAAAGCATCATCTTCACTTAAATAACCTAACGCAGTAATATAGTTTGTTAAAGCATCAAGCCAAACATAAATAACATGCCATTCATTTTCTTTTACTTTAATTCCCCACTCAAAACTAGTGCGGGACACCGCAAGTTCACTTAATCCTGGTTTAATGAATGTATTAATCATTTCATTTTTACGCGAGACTGGGGTAATAAAGTTTGGTACTTCATCATAAAACTTTAATAAGTTTTCAATATACTTATTTGTTTTAAAAAAGTATGATTCTTCGCTTGCTTTATGCACTGGTCTTCCGCAATCTGGACAAATTTTGTTTGGACCAACTTGTGTATCTGTCCAAAATGATTCACATGGGGTGCAGTACCATCCTTCATAATTACCTAAATAAATATCTCCTTGTTTTAAAAGTTGGCTAAAGATTTTTTGTACGGTCTCCGTATGATTTTTATTTGTTGTGCGAATGAATTGATTGTTTGTGATTTCTAGTTTTTTCCATAAAGCGTAAAAACCTTCCACAATTTCATCGACAAAAGCTTGTGGTGTCTTATTTGCCTTCGCGGCGTTTTCCTCAATCTTTTGACCGTGTTCATCACTACCCGTTAAAAAGTAAACTTCTTTACCAATAAGGCGATTATAACGCGCTAAAATATCAGTTAATACTGTACTATAAGCGTGACCAATATGTAGTTTTGCACTTGGATAATATATGGGAGTGGTAATATAAAATCTTTTTTTCATTGCTAACCTCAAAATTCTACAAAAAACTGCTACGGAAGTAGCAGTATGTTTTGTCTTTGTTATTATTTAATTCCGTATTTTTTATTGAATTTATCAACACGTCCATCGGCTTGGGTAAAGCGTTGTTTGCCCGTATAAAATGGATGACATTTTGAACATGTATCAACACGGATTTCTTTTTTCGTTGATAATGCTTCAAATTCAGTACCACAACTCACGCAGGTGATTGTGATTTTATTCATGTTTGGGTGAATTCCTTTTTTCATAATATCTCCTTCCGCCTAGGATAAAATGTTCATCCTAAGTAAGCATAGGTAATAATAACATTATTAACATATTTTGACAACTAAAAATTATCATTTTTGATTGAATAAAGAAATTAGTGACAATTCCTCACTAAAAGAACATTTATTTTTTAAAAATTTTAAGGGTCATTGTTAGCAATAAGGGCCTCTTCTCAGTATAATAACTTTATGGACTTTATCCTTGAAGTAAAAAACTTAACGAAAAGATATGGATCACTCGTGGCCGTAAACGATATCTCATTTGGGATAAGACGGGGGTCGCTTTTTGCTTTTCTAGGGCCAAATGGCGCGGGAAAATCTACTACTATCAACATTATTTCAACACTACTTGCGAAAAATGAAGGTGAAGTATTATTAAATGGCAAAACCGACGACCAATATTTTCGTCACAAAATCGGTGTCGTGTTCCAAGGTAATATTCTTGATGACAATTTAACGGTGAAAGAAAACTTAATGTACCGTGGTTCTTTATATATTAATAACCAAAAAGGGGTTGTTGCTCGCTATAACGAATTAAAAGACTTTCTCCAATTTGAAAGTTTTGAAAACCAAAGATTTAAAAGTCTCTCTGGTGGACAAAAAAGACGCATCGAAATTGCACGAGCCTTATTTTCAAACCCCGAAATATTACTGCTTGATGAACCAACAACTGGTCTAGACCCGGAAACGCGCCAAGTTGTGTGGCGGGTTATTGATGAGCTACGCGAAAAAAGTGGAATGACTATTCTTTTAACAACCCACTACATGGAGGAAGCCGCCGAAGCTGACCATGTTGTCATTATTAATAAGGGACAAGTTGTCGCTGAAGGTACTCCTGCCACCTTAAAAGATACATATTCAAGAGACCGCATCAAAGTTGTGCCAAACGATAAAAAAGCCTTACAACAATACCTTTATAAAATTAAACGAGAATATAAGAAAATATCGGATGAATATGTAATATACGTGGAAAATGCCGAAGAAACCATTAGTATTTTGAATGATTTACGGACAAACATTCGCCAATTTGAAGTAATAAAAGGGTCAATGGATGATGTATTCATTGAAGTTATTGGAGGCAATAATAATGTATAACTTTACTGCCCTTGTTCGTCGTAATATTAAGGTTTATTTGCGTGATCGCGCAGCGGTTTTCTTTTCTTTTCTTTCGGTAATTATCTTACTTGGTCTTTATTTTCTTTTTCTTGGTCGTCAATATACAAGTGGAGAGGAATTCGCTAGTATTGACGGTAAAATTAAAGACTTTTTAAGTGTTAGTGTTATTATGGGCGGTGTTTTAGTTATTAATACTGTTTCGCTTTCCCTTGGGGTTATGGGTTCGGTTGTTTCTGATTTAGAAACGAAACGGATTCAAGGCTTTCTTGTGACCCCGGTTGCTCGCTTTAAAATAAGTTTAGCCTACTATGTAAGTTCATTTATTGTCACAACATTTTTCACGCTCTTGATGTGGCTTTTGACTATCCTTTATGCTGGTATATTTACTGGCTACTGGTATAGTTTTTTAACGATCATAAACGTTTCCCTGCTCTTGATTCTATTTACTTTTATTTCTTCAACATTAATGCTTTTTATTGTCACACTTATTAAAAGTCAAAATGCGTTTGGGGCATTAGCTGGCGTCTTAGGAACGGTCATTGGCTTTATGAGTGGGATTTATATTCCCTTATTTGTGTTAGGAGAATCATTAACAAAAGTTTCATCTTTAAATCCTTTTACTCATATGACAATAATGCTTAAACAAGTTCTTTTAAAAGAACCGTATGCTTTATTAGATCCGCATTTTGCAGCCGCCATTAAAGAGCCTTTCGGCAGTGCTGAAATTGGTATTTTAGGCTTTGATGTTGCAATGATTTATATAATTTTATCGACCATTTTATTATCATTTCTTCTCCTTTTTCTTAGTTATCGCAACATGAATAAAAAGATGCGAAAGTAGAAAATCTTGTAATTATTACGAAAATAATAAGAATATTATTAAAAGTAAACGCTTTTTTATGAAAAATAACGTTAACAATGTTATTATTTTTACTATTAGGAGGAAAAAGTTATGATATCGAAAAAACTAGCCCTCGAAGTGTTAAATGTTGCACTAAGTACTGGCGGTGACTTCGCTGAGATTTTCTTAGAAGAAACCCATAGTGCAACGTATTTAGTAGAAAACGGAAAAACCCAACCCCCGACTACTTCTTTAACATATGGCGCGGGCATTCGGATTTTAAAGGGTTTACAAAGTGTCTATGGTCACACTAGTGATTTAAGTAAAAAAGGTTTACTTAAACTAGCGACTGCCTTAAGCGCTTCGCAAAACTCCCCACAAACCCATAGTGTTGAAAAAATTAGAAAGATTAAAGTAAAAGCAAAGCACGAATTAAAACGTAGTGTGGAAACTTTAAATGTTGAAGAAATAATTGATAAACTAAAAGTTGCCAATCTTATTATTTCAACATATGACCCGCAAATTGTGCGTTCAATTACTGGACTTTTAACGGAAGTACGTAATATTACAATCTTTAATAGTGAAGGCAAAGAGTTTAATGATAAACAAGAACGTATTCGCATGTTTTTCCAAGCTATTGCAATGGCTCCTGGCGCCTTTGAAGTTACCTTTAATGGTCCTGGCGCGCACCAAGGATTTGAATATATTGAAGGTTTAGATTTAGAAAAGATCGCCCGTGAAGTTGCTGATCTTGCGGTGCGTAAACTAACAGCGGTTGAATGTCCAAGTGGCAAAATGCCCGTTGTTATCGGTAATGGCTTCGGTGGCGTTATCTTCCATGAAGCATGTGGCCACCCGCTTGAAGCAAGTGCAGTGAGCAAAGGTTTATCACCGTTTGCCGGTAAAATTGGACAAAAAGTTGCCCACGAAGCAGTAACGGCAATTGATGACGGCACAATTGTTAATGGTTGGGGATCAAATAATATTGATGACGAAGGCGTTAAAACCACGAAAAATGTCTTAATTGAAAAAGGTATTTTAAAAAATTACATTGTCGACCGCTTTAATGGCCGGCGCATGGGTGCAGAAAGCACTGGTTCGGGACGGCGGCAAAATTACCAATTTGAACCAACAAGCCGCATGTCAAACACTTATATTGCGGCGGGTAAACATACGACTGAAGAAATTATCGCAAGTGTTAAACTCGGTTTATACGCAAAGTCACTTGGTGGTGGTTCTGTTAATCCGGCAACTGGCGACTTTAACTTTGCCTGTGAAGAAGCTTATATTATTCGCGACGGTAAAATTGCCGAACTCGTTAAAGGGGCATCCCTTATTGGTAATGGCGCCGATATATTAATGAAAATTGATATGGTCGCCAATGACTTAGAACGGGCGCAAGGAATGTGCGGTGCGGCAAGTGGGTCTATTCCAGTCGACGTTGGTCAGCCAACAATTCGCGTTAATGAAATTACTGTTGGCGGACGGGGAGGTGCTTTACAATGAATGTAAATAAGTTTTTTGCCTTAGCCGCAGAAAAAGGGCTTGAAGCAACCGAAGTTGTCATTGTTCGCTCAACTTCAACCGAAATGGGTGTTTATAATAGCAGTGTAGAAAATTATACAATGTCGACAACAATAAATATATACGCGCGCGGTATTTATAATGGACAAATGGGCTTTGCCATGAGTGAAAAAGATGACAAAACAACTGCGCAATACTTAATTTCACAAATAAAAGCGGCAGCGACAGTTAGTGAAAGTGAAGACTTAAGTATTATCTTTAAGGGAAGTGAAAAGTATCGTAAACGTAACTTCTATAACAAAGAGTTAAGTACAATTAGTGAAGCAACGAAACTCGAAAAACTCTTTGAAATTGAAACAAAACTAAAAGAAGCAAGTTCTTTAATTACTGATATTGAAATTGTTGCCTATAACGAAGTTGAAACTGATCAACGGTTTTATAATTCGTATGGATTAAAGTTAGCAACGAAACAAAACTATTACTATTTCCACACTTCAGTTGTCGCTAAAGATAAGGAAGACGTCAAAACAAGTTATAAAGTTTTCCTTGATAATGACTTTAATAAATTTGATGTTGATAAGTTTGTTGGTGACGCTACTGATAGTGTTATCAAAAAACTTGGTGGTAAACCAACCGCTACAAAAGCTTATCCCGTTGTCTTTAATCCGCGGATGACCGGAAGTTTATTAGCCGCATACTTAAGTAGTGCCAGTGCAGAACGGGTTGAAAAGAAAACATCGCTTTTTGCTGATAAACTTGGGGAAAGAGTAGCAAGCTCGAAAGTTACTGTGCTTGACGCCCCACTTACACGAAACATCTTCTATCGTTATTTTGATGACGAAGGGGTAGCAAAATCAAATAAACCAATTATTAAAAATGGCGTCCTCGTTACCTTCTTACATAACTTAAGTACGGCAACAAAATTTGGAGTTGCGCCAACCGGACACGGCCGTAATACGGGCGGAAAAATTAGTGTTGGTATTTCTAACATTACTTTAAAACCCGGACGTAATGACTTTGATACAATGATCAAGAATATTAAAGAAGGTGTATTAATTACTGAACTTATGGGCTTACATAGTGGCCTTAATCCGACGAGCGGCGACTTTAGTCTCCAGGCTAGTGGGTTTATGATTCGCGATGGGGTCGTTAGTGAACCAGTTAATCTTATTACAGTGGCTGGAAACTTAATTAAACTATTCAAGGATGTCCAAGCAGTAAGTAATGAGAATGAATTATTATTAAATAGTTACACAACCTCAAGTATTCTCGTTAAAAACTTAAATATCGCTGGATAAATAAAATTATAACTAAGCACCACTTCTTAAAATACAAAATAGTGGTGCTTTTTTAATTCTTTTCGCTTGTGTTTATGTTTAATATATTATATTCTAAATGCGAATCATTCGCAAAAGGAAAAATATATGAAAAACAAATTAATGCTCCTAATCCCCCTGCTAGCCCTTGCTAGTTGTGGCCCAAATAAAAACCCGGATATCGTTGTCTCAAGCTTCGTTAGTTATGACACTGTTAAAAATATTGTCGGTGACAAGATGACTGTTCATAACGTTGTCCCGTGGGGTAGTGAACTACATGGTTTTGAACCAACTCCCCGTGATGTTGTTAACATAAATAACGCCAAAATGTTTGTCTACCTTTCCCCTAAATTAGATACGTGGGTAAATGCTTTAGTAGATAATCAAAACACATTTAATATGAGTGAATATTATACTCCACATGAAGAAGGTGAGCATGATGACCATGAAGATCACGATCATGATCATGACCACGACCATGAAGGAGTGCACTTCTTCACTAATCCAGTTTATTACTTAGAAGTGTTTAATCACTTATTGCCACGTATTACTAGTTTAGATGAGGCAAATTCAGCTTTTTTCGCGCAAAACCACACTAATTACCAAACCGAACTTAATACTTCTATTAATGAGCTTCGGTCATTCTTAAGTGATAAAGAACATCCTACTTTATACTTTGCCGGTCACAACGCGCTTGATGACTTTGCCCATGAATTTGACTTTAACATTCGGGCGCTGACCGAAAGCTATAAGCCTGATGTTGATTTTCTCTCACCCGCCGTTATTGCTTTTATTGAAGAAATAAAAGCTAATAATATTCATCATCTATTCATTGAAGAATTAGTAGAGCCCCGCATGGCTAATTTAATTAAAGCTGAACTTGCTAAAGAAAACTATGTAATTGAAATATTAGAACTTCATGGCTACCATAACATTACAAGTAAGGAGGCAAAGGAGGAAGTAACGTATGCACAAATCTTTAAAAGAAACGTCGAAAACATTAAAAAAGCCCTCGGTAATTGAACTAAAAGACGTTAATGTTGATTTTGGCGATGTCGTTGCCTTAAAAAATATTAATCTTGATATTAAACGCGGCACTCTACTTTATATTGTCGGTCCTAATGGATCTGGTAAAACAACATTTGTACGACTTTTAACTAATCTCCTAGTGCCGACAAAAGGTGAGATTATCCGCGGCGATGATGTATTAGGATATTTACCACAAAAATTAAATCAAAACCCGAACTTCCCAATCACCGTGGAAGAAGCAATTTATAGCGGTTTTGCCAAACAATCACTTTTTATTAACAAAAAAGATAGTGAAAAGATTCAAAAGTGGCTCGATAAAATGCAAATCGGACACTTACGAAAAAAGCCAATGGCCCACCTTTCTGGCGGTCAACAGCAGAGAGTTTATTTAATTAGAGCCCTAATTAATGACCCTGATTTAATAATTCTTGATGAACCTACATCCGCTCTCGATCCTTCTTTTCGTGCTTTTTTTAATGAAGTCATTATGGATTTGCACCATCAAAACAAAACCATTATCTTTGTAACCCATGACCTTCATGATACATTATGTGATTGCGCTCATGTTTTATATATTGATCAAGAAGTTCGCTTTTTTGGAACTTTACCTGAGTACTATACAAAGGAGCATACAATAAACCATGTTTAGTTTTTTAAATTATACCTTTATGATTTATGCTTTAGTGCTTGCACTTTTAATTGCTTTCGCTGCTTCTTTACTTAGTCCTTTTTTAGTGCTTTCTAAACAATCCCTTATTGCTGACGGTATGGCTCATATTGCCTTTACCGGTGTCGTTATTGGTTTACTCTTCTCAAGTGAACCACTTTATATTGCCGTTCCCTTTTCAATATTAGCTGCTTTAGCTATTACATTTTTAAGTGAGAAAGCCCGTCTTGATAATGATGCCGCCATTGGTGTTGTTAGTGTCTTTGCCTTAGCCCTTGGTTTAATTATTATTAGTGTAAGTGATGGTTTTAACCGCTCCATTGAATCATTACTAGTGGGCAGCCTTTTAACAGTAACCGTACCAGAATTAATTGGGGCTTCCATATTAGCGCTGCTTGTCATTATTTTTGTACTCTTCTTCTATCGCAAACTTTTAGTGACAACCTTTGATCCAACATACGCTAAATTCAGTGGGATAAACACCCGGTTTTTAAAATATGCCTTAAGTGCTTTAACAGCAATCTTTGTCGTCGTTGGGGTACGGGCAATTGGTGCTTTACTCATTTCCGCCTTTATCTTGTTCCCCACGCTTATTGCGCGGCAAATAACCCGTAGTTTTAACACTACTTTGTACACTGGTATTATCTTTTCTTTAGTCGGTACTTTTTTAGGAATTGTTCTTTCTTACCATCTAGCGCTTCCTACCGGCCCGACAATCATCATGGTCTTTACTTCATTTTTAATTCTTGCATTTCTAACGAATAAATTATTACTAAAAAGGAGGGATTAAGATGCGTTTAACTCATTCCCGTAAGCTTGTACTCGATATTTTCCAAAAGGAAAGTGCTTTACTTTGTGCTGAAGATATAAGTAAATTACTTGAAGGTGAAGCTATTGATCTTTCTACAATTTACCGCACTTTAGAATATTTCGCTAAGAAACAAATATTAGGAAAAAGCACAATAAATAAAGTTACATACTTCTACTTAATTGATGGTGAACATCACCACTACATGATATGCACTGATTGTTTAGTGCGTTTTCCTATTGAATGTGAAATCGATCGTATTTTACGTAAAAACATTAAAGAACATAAATTCCAAGTAACAAGTCATGACTTAACAATTTATGGTTATTGCTTTGAGTGCGCTAAAAACCATAGTAAAAAGCTTTAGTGTATACATATCGACTAAAAAACGCTTAAGTTTATTTTTAAAATTAAAAAACACTGTTAGTGCTAATAAACAGTGCATTCTTAATATTCCAGGGTTTTTTGTTCCCAATTAAAGACTTTTTGGTGGAGATGCGGAGAGTCGAACTCCGGTCCAAGGAACGCCCCACGAACACTTCTACAGCTTAGAAGATATTGTGTTTTAACATTAGGATGCTATATCTACAAAAGCAAGTAATGCGAGCCTATGTTATTTCATAATTGCTTATAGACATCACAATTACAAGTCCCTTTTATGGCGCTCGTTAGAGAGTTGGGACCCCACTCTAAGTCGCGCTCCTATCTGTTAATTACAGTTGCTACTAAGCAAAGGAGTAGGATAAATTACTGTTGCCAGTTATTTATGTGGTTGGTGTTTACGTCACCACACGGCTGCTATGTAGGCCAAGCATTTCCCTGTCGAAACCATGCCATCCCCAGTGAAAGTATTATATATTCATTTAAAGATAAATACAAGGAAGAGATACCAACTCTTGAAAAAACCTTGTAAGTAATATATACTTACATGGATACAAAATCGAGGTATTTATATGAGTAGAAAATTTAAACAAAAACCAAAACATGTAAAAGTTGAAAAAGTAAAAAAAGAACCAAACCCAAGAGTTCGTACTTTTATCGCTTCATTTTTTAACAATACGGCTGCATATAACGGCGGACGGCAAGAAAAAGGATGGGTTGCTTCCCTTCTTTTTATCTTTTCAATAATTATTGCTTTAATTCCGGCAATGGTATTTATTGGCAAAACAAAAGGTAGTGATTCGTTAAAAGGGTCTTTATATCACACTGATGTTGCGTTAGTGAAGTTTGTCGAAAAACTTGAAGAAACGAATGTTGACTTAAAGATTGTTGATGACGGTAACGGGGCGAAAGTCTTTAGTGATGTGGGCACTAATTTTGCGACAAACACCGCTACTAAAACATATCCACTTATTGATGGATTAAGTAATAACGCTGATATTCCTTATTATTCATTTGCCCAAAAAATGAAAGTGGGGGAAAAAGATGAAAATGGCACTATCGTTATCAAAGAAATAGACTTCGAATATTTAAGAGTTTATTACACCGCCCACATTGAAGAAATGTTTGTGCGTGACAGCACAATGGTTAGAGCCGAATCTTATCTAGCCTCTAAATTACTGGAATTAAAGGGAGACGACGCTAAAGCAAATGTCACAACCCATATTATTATTGGTCGCAACGCCCTGTATATGCGTTTATATAACCCTGCCAAAATTGGTGACGCTGCTAATCCGGTGGCCCGTTTTGAAGGACGAACAAATTCTTTACCATTAAACTTAAACATTCGGGACTTTGGAAAGAAAGCTGTTGATGGGACAACGATATTAAGTACCGATCTAAATTATAGTCAAAAGGTTGTTGATAACTTTGCTAATATGCAAGATTTAGCGTATCGTGATGTAAAAGTGCGCAGTTTCTGGATTCAAACTGGCATTTACTCCGTTATCTTTGTTGTCATTGGTTTAGTGATGGGCTTGATTATCTTTATTTCAACCCGTGGTAAGCATAACCCACATCGCGACTTAAAGTTCTTTGAAGCAATGAAAGTCGGTGCTTGGTTATTACCAACCCCCGCGCTTATTACTTTAGTGCTTGGCTTTATTGTACCCGCCTCTTATTTCCAAATGATCTTTATTATGACCCTTGGCATGCGCAGTGTATGGTTAACGATGCGTACATTAAGTCCGCAAGGACCTGCCCCAGGAAATTAAGTTAGTTATTAAAAGGCACCACGACTTATGTGGTGCCTTTTCTTTATATATTATTAATAATGTATTCAAGTATTTTTAATGTTAAGTCAACATTACTTACTTTATTAACCGCGATTGTACGCATGTTTGAATTGACTTCAAGGACATGGGGGATGCCATCTTTTAACATGATGTCGACACCGGCAAAGTGACCGTGAACAGCTTTCGTCGCTAATATTGCTGTTTGTTTCATTAAAGGCGCGACTTCAACTTCTTTAGCGCTACCCCCTTGATTAATATTACTTCTAAAATCATGGGTGTTTGTTCTTTTGACACTAAGCAGCACTTCTTCCCCGACAACATTAAGCCGATAATCACTACCGCTTCCTTCACTAATAAAGGCTTGGCCAAGCAATGGTTTTGTGCCGTGTTCTTTAATAATGTCTTTTAAGGAATCTTCGTCTTTTGCTAAATATACTTGTTCTCCAAAAGAACCAAAGCGTTCTTTAATAACTAAAGGAAAACCTAATTTTAATAATTCATCTTTATATATATCATAATAATCAAATATATTACCGGAAAAATGAAGCGGAAACACAAAGTAATTAGGCTGGGTGACTCCAGCTTTTGTTAAAGCGTACGCTGTTAATGCTTTATCATCACAAAGATATATTGTTTCTGGATTATTAAATACTTTATAACCAAGACTTGCTAAAGTGCGCGCTAAAAAGATGTCTTTATCCCAAAAAAGAATAAAGTCCACCTTATGCTTAGCGACATAATTTAAAACATGCGGATTACTAACTTCTTTTAAACTAAGGTTAGCAATCAGTGTACTTTTTTGTAAAAAATCATCGGTCTGGGCTTTATATTTAGGGACTTTTTGTCCAATATTCGTTACAATAACGCCATTAATCACCATAATCACTGCCTCTTGATATATCATCAAACTCTAGGCCCGCCTCATTAATTACTTCACTTATTTCAATAAGTAAGTATGCTTTATCTTTAAATACCGGATCTTCAATATCACGTGTAAATAACACGTGTTTTGCTCTTTTACTTAAAGTGAAGAACACTTTTAAAATATCTTCTTTTTGTTTTGGAAAGCGTTCAAAAAGGCGCGTTAATTGAGTGTAAAACCATGGTTCAATATAAAATTCATATTCCCCATCACGGTAGCCTCTTGCAAACTTAGTCTTTGCTTTTTCTATACGTTCTAAATGGTTAAATTCACTATAATCCCACGTGGGCACTAAGTTGTTATAATCATGTTCATAATGTTCATTGTTATGCATATATTCACCTCTATTTGTGATATGTTTCTTTATTAATTATTTTAAATGCGCGAAATATTTGTTCAAGCAAGATTATGCGGAATAATTGATGGGGAAATGTTAAATCACTAAAGCTTAATATTTTGTTCGCGCGCGTATATATATTATTACTTAAGCCGTGACTACTTCCAATAATAAAGCTCACACGACTTTGCCCCACATTAAAGGCATCATTTAAGCGCTCGCTAAAGGTGATTGAATCTAGTTTTTCACCATTAGGCGCTAACACAAATACATAATCTTTATCGTTTATTCTTTTTAATATTGCTTCCCCTTCAAGATTAAGCGCTTTAGCAACACTTTTTTCGCTTGCTTTTGCGGTAATCGTTTCTTCTTTGATTTCAATTACTTCAATGTCTGTATATTTAGAAATCATCTTTAAGTATTCTTGCACACTTAATAAAAGGGAGCCTTTTACTTTACCAACGGCGTAAATATTAATCTTCACTTAAGTCTCCCTTTATCGGTACGTGTTGATGGGCGGTTCTTAACGTAAATTGGCTTTGATCAATGCCGTATTTTCTAAAAATTTTATCCATCGTGCTTAGCGCTTCTTCGGGAGTATTTGCTTCTTCACTTAAGTGGGCTAAAACAATCTCTTTCGTATTTGGACCAATTAATTCGGCTAAATAGTGAGCGCATGCTTCATTTGATAAGTGTCCGGTATCACTTAAAATACGTTGAATTAAATCAAAGGGCCGATTAGTTTGTAGTAAAAGTCGGGGACTATGATTTGCTTCAATAATGTAAAGGTGCGCGTTTTTCATTAAATCTAAGTTTTTCGTACTTATATAACCAGTATCAGTCATATATACAGCTTTATAACCGTTTGTTTCTAAAATATACCCGACTGATGTATCGGTGTCATGACTTGTCGCAAGCGGGGTTATTTTAAATTCATTAAGTAAAAATGATTCATATGGTGTTACTTCATAATATGCCGTGCCGCGTGGTAACGTTAAGGCGGGCGCAAAAATATTACCATTTGCGACACTATTAAATTGTGGTGTTAAATGATCACTATGCTTATGTGTATAAAGCACCGCAAAAACTTCTTCTGCTTGTAAGTTAAATAGTTCAAGGCGGTTTCGATATTCTTTTAAGGATAAACCTAAATCAATAAGTAATGTTGTTTCTGGACCCTTAATTATTGTGGCATTTGCTTTTGAACCGCTAGCGAGGACATAGTATTTCATTCACTACCCTTCTTGCTGCGGCTAGCGTGGGCACGTTGCATATTGCGAAGTGACACTAAAACATCAGTGTCAGGATTTTCAAAGCTTGATAGTGCTTTAAAAAATAGTAAGGTAATGTTTCCTGTTTCTCCACTGCGGTTTTTCACTAACATAATATCAACCGGTGATATCGAGTTTTCGTTACCCGAAGCTTCAAGTGTTTCGTAATATGGTTGATAAACAGCGTTTGCTGGTTTAATAGAGTTTTGCTTAACATATTGATCTTCGCGATACATTAAAAATACTTGGTCAGCGTCTTGCTCCAGACTACCCGATTCCCGAAGGTCACTCATCATCGGTCGTTTATCATTTCTTTTTTCAACTTCCCGCGATAATTGAGAAAAGGCTATTACGGTTATTTTTAAATCGCGAGCTAGTGCTTTTAACTGTGAACTAATTTCGCTTAACTCTAACTGCCGGCTTTCAACCTTTTTACTCGTCTTAATTAGACCGATATAGTCAATAAAGATGGCACATAAGTCATCGTTTTCCCGCTTTAATTTACGGGCTTTAATTAATAAATCATTAATATTAATGTTTGGTGTTTCGTCAATATATAGCTTTACATTTTCAAGCATTAATAGGGTGTCATCAACTTTAACGCGCTCCCGCGAAGTTAAAGAACCTTCAATAATCTTTTTATGGTGAATACCTGATACTTTCGAGAGTAAACGCTGCATTAGTTGTAAATTACCCATTTCTAAACTAAAGAAACCAACAGTTTTATTATTTTTCAGCGCCATATTGTAGGCTAAACTAAGTCCAAAAGCTGTTTTACCAACTGAGGGACGAGCGGCAATAATAACATAGTTATCGGGTTGGAACCCGTGCGTGTAACGATCTATTTCAATGTATCCTGTGCCAGTTCCGGTAAGCTTTCCAGTGCCGGAATCTTTCATCGTATCAAGGTGAACTTTTAAGTCTTTTGCAATGTCTCCTAATTTTTCAAAGTCCATAATGCGTCGTTCTTCGGCAACGGTTGTTATTTCGCGCGTTAATTCACCAACATAATCATTAATGTCCCCAGTGATGCCTTCGCGATACTTTTGCATATTGTCATCAATAACTTTTAACGTGTTACGTAATAACCTTAAATCTTTCAGTTTTAAACAATAGTCTTTCATTGCCGAAAAAGTAATTGCTTCATTACCTAACGCTGTTAAATATTCCATCCCACCAATTGTACTCAATAGTTTTAACTCTTTTAATTTTCCACTGACAGTTAAAAAGTCAACTGCTACTTGTTCCTCATGTAATAGTTTAATAGCGTGAAAGATTGCCCGATGGTTGTTACCAATGTTTGGAAAGTACGATTCATCTAAATATTGCATCCCAATTTCAACGCTTGTTGATGATGTAAGCATTAAACCTAAAACGGTTCGTTCTAAAAGAATGTCATGGGGTATGACAATGGATTTATCATTTAAGGTAAACGGATCATTTTTAAAACTCATACTTATTCTTTATCCTTTACCGTTACTTTTATTGTGGCAACAACATCTTTATATAATTCAATTTGAATAACGCTTTGTCCTAATTCTTTAAGGGGACTGTAGTTTATTAATTTCTTGCGATCAATAACAATATTGAATTTTTCTTTAATTTCTTCTTCAATCTTTTTAGCGGTAATTGTACCAAAGGCTTTTCCTTTTTCACCAACCGCTAAAATAAAGGTTAATTCTTTTGTTTCTAAAAACTTTTTATGTTCAATCGCTTTCGCCTTTTGGAGTTCAGCTTCTTTTTTTACTTTTGCTTGGTTTGCTTCTAATTGTGAAAGGTTACGTTCGTTATACGCTACGGCAAGTTTGCGGGGAATAAGGAAATTAGTGGCGTAGCCATCACTAACTTCAATAATTTGGTCTTTCTTACCAACTTTTTTAACATCTTTTAATAATATAACTTTCATAATTTACCCTTTCTTTGCTCCGATAACGCGGGCTTTACTTAAATTTTGATTAATTGTTTCTTCTAGTAGTTCTTCTACTTCAGCGACCGTTTTTTCTTTAAAGAGGGCGGCTGAACTAGCTTGGTGACCACCGCCACCAATCTTTTCTAAAATAAATTGGACATTTACTTCACCATTACTACGGGCACTTATTTTAACTTGGCGATGAGCAGTGTAGCCAATGACAAAGGCCGCTTCGATACCTTTAATGCGCATGCTTTGATTAGCGACTTTTGATAATGTTTCCTGTGTTAAGATGTCTGTTTCATCCGCTTTTAATAAAACAATACCGACACTTAACGTTTTCATGCTCGCCATAATTTTTGTAATTAAGGCATATTCTTCAACGTTATCTTTTAAGAAGTCGTCCGCGGTCATGACGTCCGCACCCCATTCTTCAAGCACCATACTTGCTAAAAATGTACGTGACCCTGTTGTTTTAGTGCGGAAGTAGTTTGTGTCTAAATAAATCCCTGCTAACATAAAGGTTGCATATTTGCTTGGTAAAACAAAGTTTGGCGTATTACCGTAATGCAATAATTCCGTAACAATTTCACATGTTGAACTTGCCGAAGTTTCAATATAGTCATATAGTCTTTGGTCGATAAATTCATCAGTGCGCCGGTGGTGGTCAATAATCATGACTCGGTCTACTTTTTCTAATAACCGCGGATAAAGCGTCATCGTTGGACGCGATACGTCACCAACAATTAAAAGCGTTCCGGAATTTACTAAACTATTCGGACCTTTTTGGTCATCAATTTCATCAGGTGAAATAAAGATTTCACTTATTTCTTGTTTTGTAAACATGCGATTAACCGCAATTCTTGTCTTTGATTCTGTTTTATCAGGATTATAAACAATACGTGCAGGTTGATATTGATACTTCGTGCCTTTTTGCGATTTTTTAACGAAGTCGGCCATGGCTTTAATACCAAGTGACGCCCCTAAAGCATCAAGGTCAGTATCAGTGTGCGTCATAATTAAAACGTTTTTCGCTTCACGGATATGGCGGAAGATAGTGTCTGCATATAAACGAATCGCAGTTTTATTACGTTTTTCCGCTTGCGAACTCGCACCACCAATATATTCGCTTTCTTCCCCGTGGCGAGCAATAACAACTTGGTCGCCACCACGGGCCATCGCGGTGTCAATCACGTTAAGCAGTAACTCATTAAGTTTTAAAACATCAAAGAACTTATGTGCAAACGCCATTGATAAAGAAATTTGATAATCCATATTCGCGGTCCGATCTTTAATCTTTTGTAAAAGTGAGAACTTGTCTTTGTATAATAAATCAAACCGTTCTTTATTCAAAATTAAAATATAAGCATCTTCTCTAAATTGACGCGCGAGTACGCCAAAGCTAGAAAAATATTCAGCAATTAAGCCGTGAACCGTGCTGAAGACGGGATTTGAGTTTTCACCTTTAACGACAATATCGACGAAATTATCAATCATAACCATGCCTAAGACGGGGGCATTCTTTTGGTTATGATCGAAGATCGATTCAAACTCAGTGACGTCTTTAAAAAGGAAAATTCGGGCCTTACTTAAATATTTAACTTCATAAGTCCGCAGTTCAATTTCAATTTTAATCGTGTCGTCAATGTTTTCCGCTAACGCTTCGCTAAGCTCAACAAGACGATAAAGTTCACTTCTCCAGTTTAAGATATTTTTATCAATAATGTTAAGACGCCGCTCTTTAAATAATTCACTTGCCCATATTACGTTAAAGTCATCATCAACAACGACAAGACCTAGCATTCCAAAGTAATACGCTTCTTTAACGTCTCCTCCTAAAAGGGAAACTAATTCAAAGGTTGTCTTTTTACGAACAGCGTTAATGCTAAGTGTTAAAAAGATAAATGCTAAAACGTTAATAATAATGATTGAACTAGAAAAGATGAAAACAACAAGCGGGGTGAAAAAGGCACCAGTATTAAAAAGATTAACCGTATACGCTAAATTTACAAATATTAAAAGCAACATCTCAAAGAACGCTAAGAGAATCGCCCGGTTACGTAGTTTATTAATTAATTCAATCATTTCAACACCTCTTATTCTTTTGTAATTATACAATAAAAAAGGTATTTAAATACCTTTCACGTGTATAAAGCACTAATTTTATCGATTTATGACGGAGAATTTCCTAAGACTGACTGAATATATTCAATAATAAGGCGGATTACTTCGCCAATTTTTGGTATAGCGTCGACTAAAGCCGGAGCGGCGACAATAACAGCGATAACATTTAAAACCAAACCAATTAAAATAATAATAAGCGCACCACCACGTCGTACTTTCAAAGCACCTAAAATACTCCATAAAATACCCGGGGTGACCATTAATAACACCATTAAAGATATTAACGTATTATATTTTAACGCTAAAATTGCAAAGAATAACGCGGGAATTGCCGTAATATAAGCAGAATACTTATATAAATAACGCCGTTCATAAAAGCGTAGTTGTTTCCGTAATTCTTTTTCTGGTAGAAGTTCATACTTGCCTTTATATCGAAGGCGCTGACTTAATGTTTTTTCTTTCTTTTCAGCAATTACTTCTTCACTAACCTCTTCTTGCGCAGCTTCTTCAACTTTTTCTTTACTTATTTCTTCTTTTTTCATAAACTTTCCTATTTATAAAATAACACAAAAATCTTTATTAATAAAGAATAGATTAATAATCAAATTTAAAAGTGCTCAATTTGCTCAGCAGCCATCATCCGTGAAGTCCAATCAAAAATGACATTAAAGGCACCAAAGATTGAAAACGGAATGGAGAAAATTAAAGCAATAATAAATAAGATAATACTTCGTTCACGGTTTCTTCTCGTTCTAAAGAGTAAGATCATTACCATCACCCCTTGCAAAATAAAGAAGATCATTGCTCCTAACACAAGATTAAATAATACTGTTATGGCAATTAAAACACCTTGACTTAATGTTTGGTTTAAGAAAAATAAACTAATTAATGCCGTTCCTAAACCAAAAAGGTAAAGATAGGCAAGTGGTTTTTTAATTTTAAAATATAATCCGGTAAAAGGCCGACCATCAGTTAATTCAAAGGCATATCTAATTACTAAAAAGATTAAGATATGCGTAAATAAAACTTCAACAATGGCTAAGGCAATAATATATGGAATAACGCTATTTACAAAGATAAACCGTACATTTTGTGCATATATTGATTCATGGTTAAGATTAAAAAGTGCGGCAAACCGTTCAAAATAGTGTGGAAATTCAACACTATAATCAAACACTGGGTCTTTAATTAAATAGAAAATAGCGGTCGTTAAAAACGCTAAAACCATTTCCGCCCCTATAACAATAATAATTTCCCGTAAATGACTTATTTTTAATTTACTTAATCCGCCATGTAAAAAGCCAATCGTTACCGCAGTCAACATCATTAATAAACCACGAACCCAACTTCCTTCACCAATTGGTAAAAAGTGTGTAATAATCGGGGCAAAAAATAGCATTATTAAAGCAGGAATAATTCCGTCTCTTACCCGATAGCGAATAATAAAGATTGCTAAAGGGACGGGAAAAATAAAACCAACTCCATGTTGGAGATGGGGAATTGTAAGGGCGGTAAATACAATTAAGGTAACGAGCACAACCACTACTAATTCGAAATAATATCCACTATTTTTCTTCATATAACCTAATAAATAACCCCTCAAATTAGAGGGGCTATCTGTGCTTTCAAATTAATTAATTAACTGACGTAGAATGGGAGCAATCCCATAAAGCGTGCATTTTTAATAGCAACGGCTAGTTCGCGTTGATACTTCGCACTTGTACCGGTAACACGCCGTGAAGTAATTTTACCGTTTGGCGTAATAAATCTTTTTAAGAGTTCGACGTTTTTATAGTCGATTTCGGTAATTTTGTTTTGTTTGAAGTAGCAAACTTTTCTACGTGGTCTACTTTTTCTATATGACATTTTATATCTCCTTATATCTAGAACGGAAGATCATCATCAGAAACATCAACCCCACTTTGTGGAGCAGGGGCTTGATCTGGAGTATAGCCTTGTTCGACTCCTCCTTCACGTGCTTGTAGTGATTCAAGGGCTTGCACCGTATCGGCTACAATTTCGATGACATAAACTTTTTGTTTAGCTTGATTTTCATAGGAACGTTGTTGTAGGCGTCCGTCCACACCGACTAAGTTCCCTTTCTTTAAGTAATTAGCAACGAATTCCGCTGTTTGATTCCAGCATACAACTGGTAAGAAACTAGCACCCGCATCTTTACCGCGATTATCAACCGCTACAGTAAAGGTGGTCACTGCTAAATTTGTTTGCGTCCGCCGTAATTCAGGATCACGGACAAGACGACCGACTAAGACTACTCGATTAACCATTTGTTATTCCTCCTAATAGTTATTTAGCGATAACAAGATGACGAATTACTTTGTTATTTAATTTTGCTAAGCGTTCGAATTCTGCGATTGCTTTCACATCGCTTTCGACATCAACGACTACATAATATCCTTTAAGTAAATCATTGATTGGATAAGCAAAATCACGTAAACCCCAATTTTCGGTATCAACATTTAAGATATTACCACCTAAGTCAGTAATAATCTTGTGGAGACCTTCAATTTCGGCTTGACGTTCTTCCTCGCTTAATTCAGCGCGAAGAATATACATGATTTCGTACTTTTTCATAAGCACACCTCCCTCTGGACTATTTTCGGCTATTGTTCTCCAATAGCATGGAGTTATATTACACCTAGTAATATAGCGTTGTAATTATATTACAATTACTAACGTTTGTAAAGGGTCACCTCGTTCGTTAGTAATAATTACAATAATACTTTATTTATTATCACGCATTGTGGGGAAGAGAATAACTTCACGAATTGATGTTTTATTCGTAAGGAGCATGATAAGACGGTCAATACCAATGCCAATACCACCCGCTGGCGGCATTCCGTATTCTAAAGCTTCTACGAAGTCTTCATCCATTTCGTTTGCTTCTTCATCTCCTAATTCCCGCGCTTTAAGTTGGTCTTTAAACCGTTCATATTGATCGATAGGATCATTTAATTCCGTAAAAGCATTTGCAAGTTCATTTGCCTTAATAAAAAGTTCAAACCGTTCCGTGTAACGGGGGTCTTTTCCTTTTTTAGCAAGGGGGGATATTTCAATTGGATGACCATAGACAAATGTTGGTTGAATTAAGTCTTCTTCACAAAATTCTTCGAAGAAGGCATTTAAAATATGACCGACTCCTGTCCAATGCTTTTCTACATGAACATCATGTTGATCGGCAATTTTTTTAGCTTCTTCAAAGGTTAATACTTTAGTGAAGTCTACTCCAACTTTTTCTTTCACTAATTCGACCATCGACACTCTTCTAAATGGCGCGCCCACATCAATTACGACATCACCCCATGGTAATTTCGTATCACCTGTTATTGTTAACGCAAGATGGCGGAATAAACTTTCATTTAATTCAAACATATCTTCCAAATCACCATATGCTTGATATGCTTCAATCGTTGTAAATTCTGGGTTATGGCGCGTGCTCATTCCTTCATTACGGAAAAGGCGACCAATTTCATAAACCCTTTCAATACCACCTACTAATAGTCTTTTAAGTGGTAATTCAGTAGCAATTCGTAAGTAAAAGTCACGATTTAACGTATTATGATGGGTCACAAATGGTTTAGCGGTCGCTCCACCAAGGACACTATTTAACATACTTGTTTCAACTTCAACAAAACCACGATCATCTAAAAAGCGTTGGATTTCCCGAATGATACGCGGTCTAGTTAAAGCAACATGCCGACTTGATTCATTCATAATTAAATCAACATAACGACGGCGGTAACGTTCTTCAACGTCTTGTAAACCGTGAAATTTTTCTGGTAACGGTTTTAAGGCTTTAACAATATGAGTATAATGTTTAACTTTGACGGACACTTCTCCTGTTCTCGTGCGCATAATAGTTCCTTCAACACCGACAATATCACCTAAGTCCGCACTCTTAAAAAGGGTGTATGCTTCTTCCCCGACATTATCTCTACTAATAAAAGCTTGGACTTTTCCCGCTTGATCTTGAATCGTGAAAAAACTTGCTTTCCCCATAATGCGAATAAACATAATGCGGCCCGCAGTTTTTACGGGTATCGATAATTCTTCTAATTCTTCTTTTGTTTTTTCAAAAGCTTTGGCCTTAATTGATTCACTCGTATCAGTCCGTTCAAACTTTTCGCCAAACGGATCAATACCTTGTTCGCTTAGGCGCTCTGCTTTTGCTCTTCTTACTAATTCTTGGTCACTAAATTCTCTTGGCATAATATCTCCTATTTATCGTCATAATTCTATCACTTTTTGCTTATACAAGCAAAGCGCGTTCTCTTATTTCCGCAATTATGACGTCTAATTCCGCTAATGATTTCATTCGTGATAGTTTAACACGAAATTCTTTTACAAACGGATACCCCTTTAGAAAGTGGGGGCTAATACCGCGCATTGTTAATATTCCGTGATGCTCGCCTTTTTCACTAACCATCATGACTGCTAGTCTTTTTAAATGTTTTAATTGATCTTCTAATGTTGGATTTGGTAATCGAACCCCTTCTTTAAAGTATGTTTCAATTTGGGTGGCAAGATACGGATTACCTAGTTGACCACGGGCTAACATTACTGCTTTTGCACCTGTGATCTTTAGTGCGTTTATTGCATCATCTAGCGTATAAATATCGCCACTTACGACGAGAGGAATACTTATTAAATCTTGTAAATTTTCCGCTAAGTCATAACGGGCTTTACCGCTATACAATTGCCTCGTTGTTCGTAAGTGTATCGCAATAAGGGCAACCCCAGCTTTCTCTAGTTTCGGCATTAACTCTTTAAAGTTTATTTGCTTTTCATCCCAACCAATTCTAATCTTAACCGACACTGGTTTTTTACTTTTCTTTACAACCTTTTCCACCATCGAAATAAGTTCATTCGGATACTTTAACCATGCAGAACCACCATTATTACGTGTTACTTTAGGAACTGGGCATCCTAAGTTTAAGTCTAAGAAATCATAGTTATCAGTGTGTTCTTCAATCTTCGTAATTGCGGCAAGTAATTTATCGACATCACCACCAAAAAGTTGAATGGCCGTTGGTCTTTTTTCTTCGGCCCGTGGTAAATAAGTATATGTAATTTCGCTATTAAACACTAAGCCGCTATCGCTAATCATTTCGGTATAACAAAGCGGCACTCCAAAAGAACGCATAAACTCACGATATGCATATGTCGTTATTCCAGCCATTGGGGCTAAAATAGTCTTTCCCTTTATTTCAATATTAGCGATTTTCCACATAGTAAGAAAAAGCCGAATTGCTTCGGCTTTATATTTATTCTTTCTTTTCTTCCGGCTCTTCTTTAACCGGTTCTTCAATGACAACCTCAGCAATCTCTACTTGTTTTGGTTCTTCAAGTTTGCGATCTTTTAAGAGCTTATCAATTTGTTCGGCCGTAATTGTTTCGCGTTCAAGTAAAGTTTCTGCAATTAAGATTAAATCTTCACGATGCTCAACAATTAATTCTCGTGCTCTAGCGTGCGCACTTTCGATAATTTTCCGTACTTCTCTATCGATTTCAAGGGCCACTTGTTGCGAGAAGTTCTTTTGACTTGATGTATAGTCACGTCCTAAGAAGACACTACCGGTATCTCTTTCATATTGTATTGGTCCTAAATCTGACATTCCAAATTCAGTAACCATCAAACGCGCAATTCGTGTTGCAACTTCAATATCATTTTGTGCCCCAGTCGACACATCCTCAAAGAATACTTCTTCACTCGTTCTGCCACCAAGGTAGCCGACAATACGGGAGAACAATTCATTTTTTGTCACTAAGAAGCGATCTTCTTCTGGTGTCATTAAGACGTGTCCGCCGGTACGACCGCGTGGAATAATCGTTATTTTTTGTACTTTATCACTAAATGGTTGGTTAAGACCAATAATAGCATGTCCTGCTTCGTGGTAAGCAATAACTTTTCTTTCGTGCTCATTTAAGCCTTTACTCGAGCGGGCAGGTCCAGCAATACGGCGATCAATTGCTTCATCAATATGACGGAGCAATACTTTATCAGCTTTATCACGCACTGCTAAAATAGCAGCATCATTTAAAATACTTTCAATATCAGCGCCTGAAAAACCAACAGTCCGTCTTGAAATTGCATCGAAATCAACACTACTATCAATAATCTTTCCGCGGGCGTGTACTTTAAAGATAGCTGTACGACCAGCGCGGTCTGGTAAACTAACAGTTATTTTGCGGTCAAAACGGCCTGCTCTTAATAAGGCAGGGTCAAGAACATCATCACGGTTTGTCGCTGCCATAACCATAATACCCGAGTTATCGGCAAAGCCATCCATTTCAATAAGTAATTGGTTTAGTGTTTGTTCGCGTTCATCATTACCGCCACCAAGACCAGCTCCTCTTTGACGACCGACCGCATCAAGTTCATCAATAAAGATTAAACAAGGTGCCGTTTTCTTCGCTTGTTGGAACATGTCACGAACCCGTCCTGCACCAACACCGACGAACATTTCAACAAAGTCTGACCCAGAAATTGAATAAAACGGGACATTTGCTTCACCAGCAACGGCCTTCGCAAGTAAGGTTTTACCAGTTCCTGGAGGTCCCACTAAAAGGACTCCTTTTGGTAACTTAGCCCCAAATTGCGAGTATTTCTTCGGGTTTTTTAGATAATCGACGATTTCCATCATCTCTTGTTTTTCTGCGTCTGCTCCCGCAACATCAGCAAATGTTTTCTTGACTTTTGTTTCAAGACGGGCGCGCGAACGATTGAATTCCATCGCTTTGGAGTTTGACTGATTTACAGCACCAGCCATTCTTGTATATAAGAAAATCATAACGACAACAAATAATACTAAGTAAATTAAGTTTGGACCAATAGTGTTCCAAAATGTTCTTTCAAAAGCGTTGATAACTTTAACATCAAAGGTTGGCGTTATTGATCCATCCACCCCATATAAATATGGAATGATGATGTTTTCGTAGAAAGTATTACTAACGACAACAACGAATTTATTGCCATTTTCTAATACTCCGCTTATTTTTGTCGTTGTTTCCGTTGTAACTACAGTTAATCCTTTAACATTGCCGGCGTTATCAGTTAAATAACCAATAATTCCGTTCTCTGTTAAGGTTTTAGTGGATATTGGGTTTGAGAAAAACGCTAACCAAATTACTACACCGATGACGGCAAAAAGTAAAATATAGGGTAAAAGTGTTCTAAAACCCCGTCTTGGTGCGTTCGCTCTTGGATTTTGTCGTGGATTTGGGTTGCTCATTAAGGCCTCCTATCTAAATATCATAGAATATCAAGTTAGACTTTGCTAACGTGTCAAATAATTATACATAGTATAAAGGCATTATTCAACACTTGCGTTTTTAAAGGTGATTTATTTTAAATAAATCGCTCTTTTTCGGCTTATAGTCTTTTCGATAGCGGGGAATATATATAATAACCCCTTCTTTATTTTTAATAACCGGCCAAATTAAACGAATGTGTCGCGGCATTTTCATATCAATGTATACGCGACTTATCTTTTTCTGATAGCCATCAATTACATAAATTTCATCCATGCTTGCGTTTGTAATCGTCAGCGGATACTCATCTTTTTCAATATTTGGAATAACCCCCTCTTTATCGAAAAAAACACCAAAACGCGGAAAAGACACTGTTTTTGCTTCGTTTACGCTATATTCGTATGGTTTATAATCAAGAATATTTATTAAATAAAAGTCATCTTCATGTTTTGTGACATAAAGCTCATTAATAACTTTCATGAAGGTAGAAGTTTTCTTTGAGTTAATGTTGTTTTTAATTAATCTTACTTTGCTTGAATGGTAGTGTTCGGCAAAACCTTTGCTATCAAAAATAATGTAGAGTAAATAGTTTTGATCATCTTCATCTAAGTTATTGAATGCACTAATGCTAATTCTTCCATTATCAACCAATGTTTGCAATTCTTCCTTTTTAACCTTCAGTTCTTCATTCAAAGTTTCGATTTCAATAAATAGTTCTTCTTTTTGCTGTCGACTCATTTTATTTAAGACATCTATACGAATTTTGTTTCTTGTATACTTTCGTTCAAGGTTTGAACTATCAATAGAATACAAAACATTGTGTTTTTCACAATAAGCTAAGATTTCTTCTTTGTAATATGAAAGTAGGGGACGAATTATTTTAATTCCGTTAAGGGTGACTTCTTCTTTTATTCCATAATAGAAACTTTTCCGATTACTCGTTTTTTGTAGTAAGTACGTTTCTAGAAAGTCATCTTTATGATGCGCAATTAGCAAAATGTCATAATCTCCTTTTTCCATTGCATCTTTAAAGAAGTCATACCTTGCTTCTCTTGCTCGTGCTTGGAAGTTACCAATAAACTCTTTACCATCAATATAATTTGCGTAATAACGAATGTTTTTTTCTTCTAATAGCTCAATAAGGGCTTTTGTTTCTCCATCACTTTCTTCGCCCCGCATTTGATAGTTTACATGGGCGACCCCAAAATCATAACCCCCTTGATAAAGCAGAGTAAAAAGCGCCATAGAATCGGGACCAAAACTACAGGCAAGTAAATACTTTTTATTTTTATCAAGTTTAATTTGCATTTAAATGTTTCCCAATTACTTTATATCCGGCCTCGGGATTGCTTCTAATTGTCTTTTCATCAACCGTAATAACTTTAACAACAACGATATATTCGGCAAGATAAAGTTCTAAAACATCATCCGGCTTAACAATGTAAGACGGTTTAACCGTTCTTTTATCTACGATTACTTTACCGGCTGCGCTTATATTTTTTGCAACCGTTCTTCGTTTGATTAAGCGTGTTAATTTTAAAAATTTATCAAGTCTCATTCCGTTTGTTAATCGTTTCGCGCACAATGGCAACAATTGCCCGAACAAGCGTTGCGTATGCTTGAAACCACTCTCCTTTTTTCATTATTCGCACTCTAATTTTACCATTTATTGTCACAAACCGCAGATTTGTAAAAGTAGAACCAAGGCGATTACTTAATAAAACCGCAGATCCCTTTATATTAATAAAGGCAGGACCCGGTATTACGTCTATAAACGCATCTTCATCAATAACATCTTCAACATAATTAACTTTTGAATTAATCATCAACTCCACTTGTCGCTTTAAAAATAGAATTTGTAATGATTTTGGAAGTTTTCCATACATATCCATTACTTTTTGTTCAACTTCTTTGAGCGATGTTAACTTTTTACTTTGTTTAATTTCTAAATACAAATCAAATTTATCAATTTTACTCGCAAAAGAATCTGGAATATAAGCTTCTAAACCACTTATGTTAATACTTTTCTCAATTGGATCACTTTCTAAGTTATATTGCTTTTGGTTTATCGTATCTTGGAGCATCTTTAAATACATATCAATACCAACACTGTCAATAAAGCCTGATTGTTCCGCCCCTAAAATGTCCCCCGCTCCGCGAATCGCTAAATCGCGTTGGGCGATTTTATAGCCACTTCCTAAATCAGTAAACTCTTGAATCGCTTGTAATCTTTTTTTAGCGTCTTCATTCATAATCTTTGCTGGTTGATATAAAAGATACGCATAAGCGATACGATTACCACGACCAACACGACCTTTTATTTGATAAAGTTGGGATAACCCAAATTGATCAGCGTTTTCCACAATGATGACATTTGCGTTAGGCACATCAATACCATTTTCTATAATTGAAGTAGCAACTAACACATTAATTTCATTGTTATAAAAACTAGTCATAACGTCTTCAATGTCATTACGGTCCATTCGGCCATGAATAACACCAATCTTTGCCCCATTAACTAGTTTTTGTAATCTATTTGCCACATGATAAATCGTTGCGATACGGTTATATAGATAAAAGACTTGTCCGTTTCTTGATAATTCGCGTTCAATTAGTTCTTTAACAACATAGTCATCCCGTTTAATAACATATGTTTGAATGGGCATTCTTTCTTGCGGTGCAGTATTTATTTGGCTAAGACCCCGTAATCCCATTAATGACATTTGTAGTGTTCTTGGAATAGGGGTGGCGCTTAAAGTCAATACATCAATGCGTGTTTTCATCTTCTTTATTGTTTCTTTTTGTTCCACACCAAAGCGTTGTTCTTCATCAACAATAAGTAGTCCAATATTAGCGTCTTCTAAGTCAATATTAAATAAAGCGTGTGTGCCAATCAATAAGTGAATTTTACCGTTTTTATATTGCTCAACAATTGTTTTTTTATCTTTAACGCTCACAAGGCGCGATATCATAGCAATCTTTACGCCAAAATTTGCAAAGCGTTCAAGCGATACTTCATAATGTTGTCTTGCTAGTAATGTTGTCGGACATAAGAAGAGAACTTGTTTACCAGCGCTTATTGCTTTAAAAGCAGCTCTTAGACCTATCTCTGTTTTTCCAAAACCAACATCACCCGATAAAAGGCGGTCCATAATAAATGGACTTTCCATGTCTTGCTTAATTTCTCGAAGCGCAATTTCTTGGTCATCGGTTAATTCATAAGGGAAGCCTAGCTCAAACTCTTTTTGAAACTCGTCATCCTCAGGGAAAGGAAACCCTGGAGTTTGATAACGGGCAGCTTGAATCGCAATTAATTTATCAGCAATGTCATTAATTTTTTCACTTATTCGGGCTTTTGTTTTTTTCCATTCTTGACCCCCTAGTTTATGTAGTTTTGGGGCCACACCTTCACGACCACTATATTTACGTATTAAATGAATTTGTTCAAGAGGAATTGATAACTCTTCATTATTCGCGTAACGAATATTTATATAATCTTTTATAACACCAAACGACAAAAGACTTTCAATTGATAAGTATTGACCAATGCCGTGATATTCATGTACAACATAATCACCAGGCGTTAGTTGATCATAACTTCGAATGACACTTCCTGCTTTAAATCTAGCGTTATAGCGCATTTCATTTCTCGTTATATTAAATAACTCTTTACTTGTAAAAAGGGCGTTTTTGCTTATATTTTCAATAAATCCATGCGGAAAATACGCAAAAGTAATAATTATTCTTTCTTTTCCGTTTTTATCATCGAAACTAAATTTGTAGCCGTTTGTCGTTAATAAATTTTTAACTTGTTCAAGTTGTGTATTGTTATTAATAGAAAGGTATATGGTATAGCCTTCTTCATACAACCTTTTAATCGTAAACGCGAAGTCTTCTTTACTTCTTAGATCTTCCGCAAGGCTAAGACGTAATTCTTTTTCGTTCCCATCTTCACTAAATTCTCTTGTGATATAAGTTGGATATTTTGTTAACTCATCATAATCTAAATATAGTTTGGTGTTAGGTAATAATTTATATTTACGGGATTGATCATAGACAAAATGTTCTGCCTGTGCCATCACTATTTCATGACTAGCTAAAAGTTGTGGTTCATTAGCAAAGACAATTAAAGGATTATAAATGTGGGAAAGAAGAGAATTGCGAAATAATGGTTGGTACATTAAATACTTACTAAGCGCTAAAAGATTACCGTTTAAATATGCTTCAATTTCTTCATTTAAATTATTAAGATGCGCTTCCTTAATAGTTGGTTCAAAGTCTTTGGTTTCCTTTTTGTATTTTTCTTTAATTTGTGAAAGAAAGTCTTGTTGATCTTCTTTATTTAATACGTATTCACTCGCTGGTAATATCGTAACTTCATCAATTTTTTTAATCGATGTTTGAGTGCCAACATTAAAGTAACGCATCGATTCAATTGTTGTATCAAAAAACTCAATCCGCGTTGGATGATCTTCATTTACAGTAAATAAATCTACGATATCACCACGGACCGCAAATTGCATTGTTTGTTCCACGTTTGATACTCGTTGATACCCAAATTGTAGAAGCTTAGATATTAATGATTCCATCGCTACTTCATCCCCAACTTTGATGTTAATGATGTGATTTAAAAAATAATTTACTTCTAAGGTTGGTTTAAGGGCTGCTGAAAGATTTGCAACATAAATATGATGTTTCTTTTTATCACTGGCCTGGAATAGAGTAAATATTCTTTGGGCCTCAAGTTGTTTTGTCGCCGTTAATATTTCGGTAAATAAAAGGTCATCATTAGGATAAAATAAAATATCATCACTATTAAGAAAAGTTTGTAATGTCGATATTACTTTTTGCGCATTATAAAGATTATTCGTAATAATTACATAATTAGCGGGCTTTTTAATAAAAGCTTCAGCAACCAGAAGACTTGTACCAATAATTTCCGATGTCAAAAAAACCCGGTCTTTCGCGAAGAGGGGGGGTGTGTTTTTAGTAAACAGGTCATTAAACAGTTTAATCTGCGGGCGGTTCTTCACTCGGTTCTACCTTTTTCTCCTTCTTATTGTACTTTTTCATCACTTTCGCAAAGTCGTTATTTAATATGTCGCGTAAGGCAAGGCTTGCTTTTTTAATTCCACTTTGAAAAAGTTCCGCTTCATCACCAGTTGGCACTTGTAAAACATGATCAACACCATCATAAAGTGGTTTGCCAATCCCCACGCGGATACGTTTAAATTTATTGGTTCCTAATAATTCAATAATATTTTGCATTCCTTTTTGACCACCAGAAGTACCTTCTTCCTTAAGGCGAATATTTCCGGGTGAAAGGTCCATATCGTCATAGATAACGTATAATTCATCGATTGTTATTTTATAGAAGTTCATAATTTGGACTACGGATTGCCCTGAAAGATTCATAAACGTCTGCGGTTTTAATAAAAAGATGCGCTCCCCTTCATAAGTAAAACTTGTGAATAGTCCTTTAAAGTCACTTTTATCAATATCAACTTTTGCAAGTTCGGCGAAATGATCAAGCACTAAAAACCCAGCGTTATGACGCGTGTTTTTATATTTTGCTCCTGGATTTCCTAAACCTACGTATAATTTCATGATTTTACCTTTAAAATTATATCATTTATTATGCTATTATTTTAATATGAATCAATTCTGGAAACGTTTTTTACAAGGAATACTCCTTGGCTTCGCCTTAATAACCGCGATTGGCGGCGGAACAATGGCCGTATTAATTGGGGTTTATGATGACCTTATTATTGCTGTTTCTGATTTTAGAAAAAATCCTAAAAAGTCGCTTTCATTATTAGTGCCCATGGCTATTGGGGGGATTATTAGTATGGGCGCACTTTTTTATCCGATAAAATTATTATTAGAACATTTCCCTTTTATTACCATTTCCTTTTTTGTCGGTTTAACAATGGGGGGATTAAGGGTTTTTCATAAGTCGTTAAAAGGAAGTGTTACGTGGCAAAACTTACTATTAACCCTTTTTGGTTTTCTTTTTGTCTTTGGTTTAGGGGCTTTTACATGGTTTACAACATTATCCGCGGATTTAGTAAACATTAATATGGTGCAATTAATTCTCTTTTTCTTAATTGCTTTTGTTTCGATGGGCGGTCATGTTTCACCTGGTTTATCGGGAACCTTTATTTTAATCGCCTTTGGGTATTATGAACAATTGATTGATTTTATGTTTAGAATAGTAAAACTTGATTTTGTTCATGTTGGTTATGATTTAAGTGCGGTGCTTCTATTCGCTCTTGGTTCATTGCTTGGACTAATTATCATTGCTAAAGTTTATAAATATTTCTTCAACAAAAATCGAGTTAAAACATATTTCACAATTTTAGGTTTTATTTTAGGTTCAATTACAATTGCGTATTTCAACGGCAAAATAAAGCCGGAATACGCAAAACTGGGTTCTTTTGACCCATTAACTTTAGTACTTTCAATTGTGGCGATTGTTGTTGGTTTTATTATCTCTTACACTTTACTTGGTCTTTCCGATCATAAAAAAGAAGCCACTAATGAAGAAGAAGTCGAAGAAAATAAGGAGGAAGCAAATAATGTGGGAATATAGTGTTTTACGATGGATTATTGAAAATTTACAATCTCCTTTTATTACGGAAATATTGAAAATAATTACTGTATCCGGTGAAGGAGCTGGTATTTTCTTTTTGATAGCTATTATTATGCTTTTCTTTAAAAAGACCAGAAAGGCCGCAATACTAACAATTATTGCCTTAATTTTCGTCGCTGGATTTAATAACTTTGGCTTTAAATATATGGTCGCAAGATTACGTCCCTTTGAACATCCTGAATTAGGAGGCGACGCTTTGTGGCTTAGTAATCATGTAGCGGCGTTTAGGGCTGAAAATAAGTTTAATGAATTTCTTGTGCCAAATTCTTATGCTTTTGTTTCTGGTCACACCTTATCAGCGTTTCTTTTTGGCTTTATTGTTGCCTATTACCATCGCAAAACCGCAATTCCCGCCTTACTACTTAGTGCATTAATGGCTTTTTCACGACTATACTTAGGTTTCCATTATCCAACCGACGTATTTTGGGGTCTTGTTTGGGCCTTAGTCGCTAGCTGGGCAATTATCGCAACCGCGGAGCGCCATGAACAAGATATTATTAACTGGTTTGCAAGTAAACGTAAAAATAAAAAAGCAACAACCGAAGAAAAATTATGAGATTAGATCGCTTTCTAGCTAAAACCTTAGGAGAGACGAGAGCGACTGTCAAAAAGTTAATCCGTAATCGCCAAATATTTGTTAATGATGAAGTTATTACAAGTGACGGCTTTCATGTTGACACCGCAATTGACGTCGTTCGCTACAATGAAAGCGTTTTATATTATGAGGAATTTCAGTATTATTTAATTAATAAACCCGCTGGATATATATGCGCAAATGAAGATAACATCCATCCTGTAATTACCGATTTTGCCCCTGAATTTATTAAGTATAAATTACACACTGTTGGCCGCTTAGATAAGGATACGACCGGGGCTTTAATACTAACAAATGACGGTAAATTAACCCATCGACTTATTAGCCCCAAAAAAGGTTTTGAAAAAGTGTATCTTGCAGAAGTGGATAAAGACCTTTTTGCAGACTTAATATCGCATTTTCGCGATGGTTTTGTTATAAACAATGAATTTAAAACATTACCGGCAAAGTTAGAAATTATTAATTCTCGTGTCGCAAGAGTGACGGTTGTAGAAGGAAAATATCACCAAATAAAACGTATGTTTAGCGCCTTTGGTTTAACGGTTATTAAACTTCACCGCGAGTCCTTTGCGAGTTTAAATGTCGCTAATTTACCGATTGGTCATTACCGGCCTTTAACGAAAGAAGAACTCACACATTTAATCAAAGATTAACTAATTGTCTTTTGACCCCTTAAGTGTTATAATCAAAAACTAGGTGTAGAGGTCATATGGCAATAAGAAAAGTTAAAAAAAGTATTAAAAAAACACGACGTGAACAAATAATAGACGCTGGCATTAGGCTATTTGCCCGTGTCCCTTTTACTGACATTACAATTGTCGCTGTGGCGCGTGAAGCAAAATGTGGACATAGTCTCGTTTATCATTATTTTTCAAATATTAACGCTTTATATGACGCTGCTGTTGACTATGTTTCAACAATGTTTGTAACATCAATGGCAAGATTAGAAACGGTGGATACAACCCCAGAATTAATATTTGTTGGTGTTATATCTCGTTTTATTGAAAGCTTACAAACTGATTCGATGTACGCTTATTATTTAAACCTTTTTTCTTATGAAAATAAACTTACACCGATGAATCCAAAAGTAATTAAACTTCAAAAAATGTGGAATACTTTATTTTTAAAAATTATTAAAAACGCCCAAGATGCCGGACGTCTTATTACGATTTTAACTAGTGAAGAGATTCTTCAAGCTGTTTTAACTATTTTCCAGGGGCTCTTAAGTTCACAAATTGTTAATCGAACAGTATCAAGTATTAAACTTAAAGCCTCTTATATCTATTTACCACTTTTGAAAGGAGTGAACTAAATGTTTAAAATATATAAACTTGTGAAGCGTTCATGGTGGCAACTTTTTATTATTATTGTTTTAGTCGCCGCGCAAACATTATTACAGCTCATGCTTCCCGACTATATTTCAAATATTCAATCTGTTGTTAGTAATATTGATCCCGTTACGGGAGCAACAGGTGCGCAAATAAATGAAATGCTTACAATCGGACTTATAATGGTCGGCTTATCGGGCCTTATTTTTGCGCTTGCTATTGGCCAAGGCTTATTAAATTCTTACTTTGTCGCCGAATTAGGCCGTGTTGTACGGCGTGAATCGTTTAAAACTGTTGAAGATTTTTCACTTTCTGACATTAATGAATTTGGCACCGCAAGTTTATTAACACGGGTCACAAACGACACGCGGGTCGTACAAAACTTTGCGTTTATGATCAACCGTGTCTTTGTGATGTCCCCAATCTTTTTAATTATTGGCTCCATAAAACTATTAAAT
>Ga0265293_10001696_pt1 | contig 46932 bp, 43 predicted proteins | sample Munlanlewell138R_FD_192505 | JGI IMG/M metagenome (GOLD analysis project Ga0265293, IMG submission 192505) | Leachate microbial communities from a municipal landfill in Southern Ontario, Canada - Leachate well 138R | ecosystem: Engineered > Solid waste > Landfill > Unclassified | place: Canada... | reverse complement strand
CTCGTGCTTCACTTATTTCTTCATCACTACCATTAATAAGATTAGTAGAAGTTGTTTCCGCTCCATATGTTAATAACAATGAATTTTCGTTTTCGCGCTCATCACTGATGTAAATATTGTAATTTTTCTCACTAAAAAGCGGATAGAAATGCGTGTTTATTATCTTTTGTGCTTCAACACTACTAAAATTGTAGTTAAATGTAACATATTTATCGGGGTAATTTATGGCTGTTTCCGGTAAATTAATATGAACATAATTATTTGTATAAACATATTTTTTAAATAAATTAACAATGTTAACGGTTGTTTTTAAGTTTCTCGTTCCTACTTCCCGATGAATAACTTTTCCTTCTTTAATAAAAAGAAAGGTTGGTGTCGCTTTTAAATCTAATTCTTCCAGGAAATAGCCGTAATTTTCTTGATAAGTCGCCGTTAGACTATTTAAATAGTAAATTTCAACTTTGCTACTTTCAATGTATTCTAGTAAACTTGGCATTAAATTAATGCAGTGTGTGCAGCGCGGACTACCAGCGTAGAGAATAAAACTTTTTTTACTTTCTAAAAATGCTTTTGTTAGCTCATACGTTAAGGGAATAAAAGCATTTTCTTCACTAAAGCTTTCATTAATAATCGTCGGCACTAGTATTTTATTTTCATTATTTGGCCCGCAACCGGCTAATGTTGATAGTAATGCGCTTCCAAATAGTAATATTTGTAATCTTTTTCCTGTTTTCATATTATAATTAAACCACATCTAGAAATAGTATACATTTTTGTAGCCTATTACACTTAAGGAGTTATTATGAATATTTGGCACGACATGAATCCCGAGCGGATTACAAGTGAACGCTTTGATGCGGTCGTTGAAATAAGCCGGGGACAACAATCAAAGTATGAGTTAGATAAAGAAACTGGTTTAATTCGATTAGACCGTGTTCTTTATACTTCAACCCATTACCCTCAAAATTATGGTTTTATTCCAAGGACGTACGCTGGGGATAACGACCCACTAGACGTACTTATTTTATGTAGTCAACCGTTAGTTCCAATGACGATTGTCACTTGTATCCCCATTGGTGCGGTGAAAATGATTGATAGCGGAGAAGTTGATGAAAAGATTATTGCTATCGCCGCAAACGATCCGACATACTCGTCATACGAATCAATTGAAGAAATTCCCGCCCACGTTTTCCAAGAAATTCGCCATTTCTTCCAAGTTTATAAAACACTTGAAGGAAAAGAAACGGTCGTTCACCACATTCAAGACCGTGACCGGGCGGTGCAAATGATTGAAAAAGCGGTTGAAAAATATAACACTCATTTTAAGGATGGTAAACGCATCGACTAATGCTTCATATAATTTTATATGAACCGGAGATGCCTGCCAATGTCGGCAATATTATGCGGACTGCCGTTGCTTTAAACGCCACGCTGCATATTATTGGACCGACGCCTTTTAATTTTGAAGACAAAAACTTAAAACGGGCCGGGTTAGATTATATTGGTGATCTTAAACTTTTGCTATATGCTTCTTACGATGAATTTGCCAATAAACACAAAAGTAAAAACATAATCTACGTATCGCGCTACGGAAAGAAGAACTACACAACATTTGATTATGGGCGCTTTGATGAAGCAATATATATTATGTTTGGTAATGAATCTCACGGTATTCCGTTAAATATTTTAAAAGAACATAAAGAAAACCTTGTACGCATTCCCATGGTGGCAAATGCCCGCAGTTTAAACTTAGGTAATGCCGTGGCAATCGTAAGTTACGAAGTAATGCGTCAACAAGATTTTTATGGTTTAGCGAGTAGTGAAGTTATTAAAGGTGATGATTTTTTAGATTAAACGTTTAATGTTATTTTTAAAATATACCGCCTCTTCATCCTTTAAACGGACGAAAAAGGTTTGTTCTTTGTTTAATAAAACTTGGCCGGGAAACGGGCCTTTTTTAATGTTAGCTACTTTCGTGTAAGTTATATCGCCATCACTTTTTCGTGATAAGTAAAGAGCAAGTTTACCTGCATGTTCCAAAACTTCGCGCCCTGGCGTTTTACTTTCAATAATGATATGGGCCCCGGGAACGTTACGGATATGCATAAAGACATCAGTTTTCTTGGCAATTTTAAACGAGAGATAATCATTTTGGCGATTATTGCGACCAAATAAAATACGCACATCTTTAAAAGTAATAAAGTATGGTAATAAGGAAGACTTAATATGGGTTTTAACATTTGGTTTATTTAGGTTAAGTTCTTCATAAACTTGTAAGAAAGCTTCATGGGTTTTTAGCGTTTGCACTTGAAGCGATAAAGCTTTTAAATAGTTTTTCCGTTCAGCCGCTTCTTTTATGCGTGTGTTTAATATTTCTTCTGATTTTTTTAGTTTTTTCGCTTTTTTAAAAAGTAAATCAGCGTTAATGATGGTATTATAGCGGGGGTTAACTTTAATCGTTTTACCGTCAATTTGCACACTTTCGCCGGTAATTTGTGGTTTTTTCATAAGTAAAAGGTTCGCATCTTCATAAAGCGTTGGAATGTTTTCTAGTTTCGTTAAATCTTTTTCATAATTTAAGATTAACCGGTTTAAGCGCTTAATGTTATGTTCTAGATGTACAAATAAGTCGCGGTAATTTTGCCGGACAATCCTCTCTTCATAAAGCGATAAATATTTATCGACGGTTGGCAGAGAATGGCTTTTTTCATTATCTTTAACTTTTAAGGGAAGCGGTAATCTAAATGTTTTCCCGCGTCTTATAAGTCTTCCATCTTTTCCCCGTTCATGGTTGTAGCGAAAGGCGGCTAAGATGCGCTCTTGGTTACTTACAAGTACGGCTTGGGGATGATTAGGAATTAATTCAATATAAAGTGTTGATATTTCTTTTTCTAAAACGTTATTGCGACTTTCAAACTCTAAGGCAATAATCATATCATCGTTTGGTTGCGATATATTGACAAGTCTACCACTTAAAAAACGCCTTAAATCAATAGCAAAGCTATGCAGTTCACCGCCACTTGGAAACTCACTTAGATTAGCGTCAAACACTATAAAAGGAGTGGCGCTATTTAATGAAATAAATAAGTTTCGTCCCCGACTAAAATCTAAAACGTAATCTACTAAACTTAATTGACGAATCCGTTCTAAAAATAAGCCCGTTAAGTCACGATTAGCCTCGAGTAAGGATTTTAAATCTAGCGGATACATTCGTTGCATGTTTTTATTCTACATCAAGTTTGTTATTTATTAATAAATAATATACAATTTAAGAAGTAAAAAGGTAGGTTTTGTCTATGAAAAAAGGAATTATTGTTTTAATTAGTGGCCCTTCAGGTGTAGGTAAAGGAACGATTTTAAAGGAACTTATTAATAATAAAGCTTTAAATCTAACCTTTAGCGTATCGATGACGACGAGGGCAAAACGCGAAAAAGAAGTACATGGCGAACATTATTTCTTTGTGTCGCAAGAAGAATTCGCTGCTAATTTAAAGCGCGACAACTTTTTAGAACATGCAACATTTGTCGGGAATAGTTATGGTACACCAAAAGACTATGTGTTTAATTTATTAAATGAAGGGAAAAACGTCTTAATTGAAATTGAGGTAAAAGGGGCAAAAACCCTTATTTCCAAAGTTGATCCAGAAGATATTATTTCCTTTTATATTATGCCGCCTTCCGTTGATGATTTAATTTATCGCTTAAAACATCGTGGGACTGAAGATGACGCTACCATTATGCGGCGCGCTGAACAATTTAAAGATGAAATTAAATATAAAGATCAATACGATCACGCGGTCGTTAATGATGATTTAGAAACATGTATTAAAGAAGTTACCGCCCTTATTGAAGCACGGATAAATAAAAAATAGATGAAAATTGTTGATGTTATAACGCAATATTCAAAGCTAGATCGCCCCTTTACATATTATTACGATGGTGATGATATTCAAGTCGGAGTGCGTGTTTTAATATGGTTTAATAAACGGCAAATCGTCGGTTATGTCGTCGGCGTAAAAGATACGAAAGAAACGATAAGTGAAGCAGGCGAAAGACTAGGTTTTAGACTGTCAAAAATTAATAAACCCCTTGATAAAGCGCCGTTATTAACTGACGAATTAATGAAGATAAGTCAAGAAATCACTGAATATTACTTAACATCAAAAATAAGTGTATTAAATGCGATGCTACCGCCTTCGTTAAGACCGACAAGGTCTTCATTAAATGCCCCCAAGATTGCAAAACAAATTATCGTTCGTCCGAACCCTGAATTTAATGACTTTGAAGCTTTAAGGTCGACCCAATTAGCGTTACTTAATGAAATAATAGCCCGCGGTTTTATTATTCGTTCCGCTAAAAATAAAGGCAGGATTATGCGTTTATACGAAGCAAATGCGGTTATTTTAGAAGAACAAGAAAAATATCGCTTAAAGTATGACCATTATCCAATAACAAAACCAAAAGCTTTAACCGCAAAGCAAGAAGAAGCAATTAAAAAGATCATTGAAGATAAGCATCAAACTTTTTTACTTCACGGTATTACGGGAAGCGGAAAAACGGAAGTTTATTTAGGGTTAGCGGCCCATTATTTAAGCCAGAAAAAGAAAGTGTTACTTCTCGTCCCTGAAATATCTTTAACCGGTACAATGCTTGCAACTTTTTATCGCCGCTTTGGTAAAAGAATCGCCATCCTCCATAGTGAATTAACGCCATCGGAAAAATATGATGAATATCGGCGGATTAGAAAAGGGGAAGTAGAAATTGTTGTCGGGGCAAGAAGTGCTATTTTTGCGCCCTTAAATAATATTGGGGTCATTATCCTTGATGAAGAACATGTCGAAACATATAAACAAGATGTCGCGCCTTTTTATCACGCCCTTAAAGTCGCCCAAATGCGCGCTTTTCACTTCAAGGCCAAAGTTGTAGTTGGCAGTGCGACGCCAAGTCTTGATACAATGGCGCGAGCGAAGCGTGATGTTTATGGCTATTATTTTTTAGATGAACGTATTAATAAAAAGCCATTACCAAAGACAGAAATTATTAATATGCTTGATTATAAGAACATATTACCGACTTCTCCATACATATCAAAGGCACTATACGAAGCGATGAAAGAAGCCTTAGATAATAAAACCCAAATTATTTTACTTGTTAATCGCCGCGGGTACGCCACTTTTGTTAGTTGTCGGGAATGTGGGACGACAAAAAGATGTCCAACATGCGGGATTGCCTTAACGTATCATAAAAGCGGCCACGTTATGAAATGCCATCATTGCGGAATAAATTATGATGTTAACGCCCCTTGTGAAAAGTGTGAGGGCATAATGTTTAATTTTGCAGGGTTTGCCACCCAAAAAGCTGAAGAAGATATTCAAAAGTTATTTCCTGCTGCTCGCATATTACGCCTTGATAGCGATGTGAGCCGCAAAGATAGAACACCGCAAAAAGTGTTAAATAAATTTATGGATTACGAAGCGGATATTTTAATTGGGACGCAGATGGTTGCTAAAGGCCATGACTTTCCGCTTGTGAGCCTCGTTGGCGTTATCGGTACTGACGCGAACTTAGCGATTCCTTCATTTCGAAGTGGGGAACGAACTTTTCAACTTATTACGCAAGCAATTGGCCGTTCGGGACGCGAAAAAGTAAAAGGAAAAGCAATTATTCAAACGAATATGCCCGCTCATTACATTATTGAACTTGCGCAAAAACAAGATTACTTTAAGTTTTATGAAATGGAGATGACACAACGAAGATATACGCAAAATCCGCCCTATTACTATGTAATGTCGGTGACACTTAGCCATCAAGATGAAGCCATCATGCACACGACAATTCAAAGTTTAAAGTATAATCTAACTAGTGCATTACAAAGTGATGCCATCGTCATTGGTCCAACGACAAGTTTTATGCCACAAAGTGGGAAAACATTTAATGAAACATTAATTATTAAATATAAAGATTACGCTAAGATTAAGCCCACTTTATTAAAAGTCTTACGACCATTTAAAGAAGAATCATCATTTTATGTACAAATAAATGTTGATCCATATGATATTTAGAAAGGGAAAAGTATGGTAGTTATTAAAATTTATTCTCAAGATATGTATGTTGCAAGTGAGGTGAGCATTAATCACGCGCTTACTATTGCGAAACTTTTAAAAGTTGAATTAACCGATATTTTCTTTGTCGGCAGTGAAGGCACTTTAGTCGCGGAAGGCGTTGATCAAGTTAGTTGGTTTACTTATTTAGAAGTTTCTTTGCCAAAGTCAAAAGAAAGTATGCAAGAAGCACTAAGCGAATTACTCCAAAAAATCTTTAGTAATTACGGAGTGCATATCATGATAAAGTATGATTATTACGTGGAAAAGCATCTTGTTAAAAAACTAAACCCTGAATTTAAAGTGTTCAATGAAACGATGGTTGAAGTCATTACCCATGAAAACTATTATGGTGATGAAGAAGACGACGAAGATTGGGAGTAAAAATAATCGCTTTCTAATATATTAGAAGAAATAAATATAGGGTGGTATACTATACCTAGCAGGTAAATATGATTAAACACATTATCGACACAACCAAAAGCATTATGGAAGGAACGCTTCCATATCAAACATTTACGAAAGACTTAAGTGTAAGTGAAAGTTTTAGTGATGTAGAAAAGCACGCAATCCGCACATTAGTAAACGCATTATTAAACCGGTATTTCCGTTATTACTATTCGCTTACTAAAAATGAAGAAACGACATTAACAACAGAAGAAGTACTGGCCTTAGCGCTTTTTAGTTTCAATAGTGAGAAAAATGTTATGAAAATGACGTATGAAGAACTATTAAGTGCCTTACCAGCGAATAGCCAAGTAAAACTTGAAGAAAAGTATCCGGAAAACGCTTTTCCAATCCGCATTCCTCAAGGGCTACATCTTGAAAATCTTGCCCTTTCTTATGCAACGCGATTTAGCGCTCCTTACTTTTTAATCGATCAATTAATTGTTGATATTGGGAAGAAAAACATTTTAAAGTTTCTTTCTCAGCGCCCTTTTGAAGCGTGTGGACTCGTTAATCAAAAACTTATTACGCCCGCTGATTTCTTTGCTAAATATAAAGCCTTTGCCCCCGGGGAAAAAGAAGGGCACTTCGTTTATAACGGGAAAGAGTTTTTAAAGAAAACGAAACCTTATGCGGAAAACGAAATTATATTAACGACGCAAAGTATGTTAGACATTGCGGAATTAATTGGTGATACAGCGCCCACTAATTTACTATTTGTACAATATCAAGACACTTCTTTAGTGTTGCTTTTAGCCTTTCTTTATCCGGAAATTACGATTCACTTTACTGCAGAAGAGCCAAAATCGCGCTTTATTTTGCAACATCTAGTGCGTAAATTCGACTTAAAAAACTTAAGTTATGTAAATTCGATTGTCCAAACTTATGATATCGTTGTTGCCTCGTTAGGTAGTTCAAATATTAACGGCAACATTAGACATCGTGATTTCTACTTCCGGCTCCCAGAAGATTTAAATAGCATTACTCTTAAAGCGAAAGAACAATTATTAAGCGTTAAAGATTATGTGAAAGAAGAAGGAAATTTAATTTTTATAACTCAAACTGCCCTCCGTGCGGAGACACATTACCAAGCGTTAAGCTTTATTCGTGATCATGGTGAATTCAATCTCGAAAAAGAAAAACAATACTTCCATTTCAACCCCTTTCATGAAACTGTATATTACGCTTTTTTCAAGAAAGGTTTAAATGACAAATAAGCTTAATTTTTATGATTTTTCATTACCGAAACTGCAAGTTTTTTTAAGTGAGCACGGTTTTAAAAAGTTTAGCGCCACCCAAGCTTTTGAATGGGTATATTTAAAAGGCGAACAAGATTTTAATAACATGAGTAACTTAGCGCTGAAAGCGCGGGACTTTTTAAGTGAAAACTTTACTTTTGACTTACCGACTATTACAAAAAAACATATTAGTGAAGACGGAACCATTAAATTACTCGTTGCTTTAAAAGATGGCAGTTTAGTGGAAACAGTGTTAATGCGTTATAACTACGGTAATGTCGTATGTGTAACGACGCAAGTTGGATGTAATATGGGTTGTCTTTTTTGTGCGTCTGGACTATTAAAAAAGCAGCGCGACTTAAGTGCCGGAGAAATGCTTGGTCAAGTGTTATTAATTAATAACATCTTAAAAGAAAATAATGAAAAAAGGCTCACTACCCACGTTGTATTAATGGGGATTGGTGAACCGTTTGATAATTTTACGAATATTATTGATTTTATTGATTTACTTAATAATCCAAAATCGTTAGGAATTGGCGCCCGCCACATTACGGTTTCAACATGTGGACTCGTCCCGAAAATTAAAGAATTTGCTGATTTAAAATTACAAGTAAAACTAGCGATTTCTTTACATGCGCCAAATGACGCTAAACGGAACCAAATTATGCCGATTAATAAAGCTTATCCGTTAAAAGAAGTGATTGCCGCCGTTAAGTATTACGAACAAAAAACAAATAAACGCATAACTTACGAATACATTATGCTCAAAGACTTTAATGATTCACTAGATGATGCACGCGAACTTGCCAAACTTATTAAAGGGACGAACGGCTTCGTAAATCTAATTCCCTATAACCCAGTTGATGAACATGATTTTGCCCGTAGTCCACGCGACCGCACTTATGTTTTTGCGAATGCTTTAAAGAAGTTAGGAGTACAAACAACAATCCGCAAAGAATTTGGCAATGATATTGATGCCGCTTGTGGCCAATTACGGGCAAAGGAGGAAAAAACGCGTGGCGACCGCGATTAAAGGTTCTTTTGCCTCGAAAAGTGATCGCGGATTAGTTCGTCTTCATAACGAAGATCGGGCCGCGGTGCTTTTAAACCAAAAAGGCGACCTTCTTTTTGTCGTCTGTGACGGCTTAGGCGGCCATAATAAAGGTGACTTTGCTTCTAAACTAGCGATTGATATGTTAATGACCTCCTTTGCTAACAATAAAGGTTTTTGGACAAGCAGCAGCATTAAACGCTTTTTAGCGCGCAACATCCGGGCGATTAACCGCGTTATATTCCAAGAAAGCAATAATGATCGCGAAATGAACAATATGTCTACGACTTTAAATGCCGTCGTTTTAACAAAGAATAAAATGGTCAGTGTCAATATTGGGGACAGTCGCTTTTATTTAATTGATGGCGATAAAATTGAACAAATAAGTGAAGATGATACCGTTGTTAGTTATTTAGTGCGCACAAATCAAATAACCGAACAAGAAGCCTTAGTGCATCCAAAACGCCACATCGTGACCAATGCCTTAGGCACCTTACCGACCGTTAACTTTAATTTTAAACGCGTTAAATATCGCGGCGAAAAAATACTTTTATGTACAGATGGGCTTTACAATATGGTCGAAGAAGATGAAATTGTGAAGATTTTAAATACAAACAAGACAATTGAATCCAAAGTCGACGCTTTAATTGCCCTTGCAAATAATCACGGTGGTGCTGATAACATTGGCATTGCCTTATGGGAGCCAGATTATGATTAAAGTTGGAGATTTAATTGACAATCGCTATCGCATTGTCAGCTTACTTGGTGAAGGGGGCATGGGTACGGTTTATGAAGCCGTCGATATTATTACTAAACGTAATGTCGCGCTTAAGTTTTTAAAAGCGTCAGTTGCCCAAGATAAAGTAAATCTCGCCCGTTTTGAAATAGAAGCCAAAGTGACCGCGACTTTAAATCATCCTAATATTGTCCGCGTTGTCAGTGTTGGTAAATATGAAAATCTCCCGTATATGGTTAATGAACTTGTCGTTGGTAATACGCTAGAAGAAGAACTCGCAAGTCGCGGCCGTTATACTTTTTTAGAAGCACTTGATATTATTGAGCAACTTTGTAACGCGGCCGCCCTTGCCCATCAACACGGCGTTATTCACCGCGATATTAAACCAAGTAATATTTACATTACGAAAGAAGGACTCGTTAAATTAGGGGACTTTGGTATTGCCCGTTATGGTGATTCAAAAAGAGTAACGAGTAATACAAGTATTGTCGGTAGTGCCCACTATTTAGCGCCAGAAGTATGTAAAGGAGCCGAATCCACTCCGCGCAGTGACATTTACGCTTTAGGCATTAATTTATTTGAACTTATTACGGGTCATGTTCCGTTTGATGGTGAAAGTAATGTCGCAATTGCCGTTAAACAAATTAAAGAAAAGTTTCCAAGTCCACGTAAATACAATAAAAATACCCCAAAAGCACTGGAACTTATAATCAAAAAGTGTTGTAAGAAAAACCCGCGTGATCGTTATGAAGACGTTAACGCTTTAAAAGAAGATATTTTAAAACTAAAAGGAAATCAAAAAGCTTTACGGCCCCGGCAATCAATTTGGGTGCGGTGGTTTGGTTTTGCGACTGAGGACTAAATGAAGGGTTTAGTAATAAATAAGCAAAAGTCTTCATTTGTCGTTAGTAAAGACGGCATTAATTATGTTACGAAACCAAGCGGTAACTTAATTAAATCACGACAAACGATTTATGTTGGTGATTATGTTGATATTGATACTAAAAATAAAGTAATTAATAAATTATATCCGCGCACAAACTTTTTAATAAGACCACCGATCGCTAATGTCGATATTGTGCTTATCGTTATGTCGATGGTGCAACCCGATTTTAGTCTCTTTTTAGTGGAAAAGTTTGTAAGTTACGCTAATTTTGCCGAGATTAAGCCCCTCGTTATCATTACGAAACAAGATAAGTTAGAAGATACAAAATTGCTTTTTGAAATTCAAACTAGTTTAGATAAACTAAACGTCAAAAGTTTCAGTGTAAACAATAAAACGGAAGAAGGATTTGAAGAAGTTAAAGCATATTTAAAAAATAAAGTTGTCGCCTTAATGGGGCAATCAGGTGTTGGCAAATCTAGTTTTATTAATGCCTTAACTGATCACGACCGTGAAATTGGTAAGTTTGCCATTAACGTCAACCGTGGTCGCCATGTTACAAAAGAAGTCATTATGCTTCCGTATAAAGGTGGGTATATTGTTGACACTCCGGGTTTTTCTTCGTTTGACTTGCCGCTTACAAAAGGTGATTTAGCGGAAAACTTCCCCGGGTTTAAAATAGCTTTAGGGCGCTGTAAATTTAATGATTGTCTCCATTTAAGTGAAAGCGGATGCTACATAAAAGAGTTAGTGGCCGCTGGTGTAATAAGTACGCAAAGCTATGAAAACTATGCTACAATAAGTGGAGAATTAAAACATATACGTGAGGATTATTAATGCAAAAAGATATTATTATAGCGCCTTCACTTTTAGCTGCTGATTTTAAAAAGTTAGATGAAGAAGTTACAAAACTCCAGCAAAACGGTATTGAATATCTCCATTTTGATGTAATGGATGGTCATTTTGTTCCTAATCTTTCCTTTGGTGTACCTGTGCTTGAATCATTAAAACCTAGTTATAATTTTGTCTATGATGTTCACTTAATGGTGACTAATCCCGAGTTTATTGCTTTTAAGTTTATTAAGGCGGGCGCGGATATTATTACTTTTCATTATGAAGCGATGAAGAGTGATGAAGAAGTATTAGCGCTTATTCACAAACTAAAAGCTGAAAATGTTAAAGTCGGACTGAGCATTAAACCAACTACGAAAGTTGAAGTTTTACTGCCATTTTTATTAGAACTTGATTTAGTGCTTATTATGTCAGTTGAACCGGGCTTTGGTGGGCAAAAGTTTATGGATAGTGCCTTAACAAAAATAAAATATTTAGCGAATCTTAAAAAAGACAAGAATTATAAATACTTAATTGAAGTCGATGGCGGTATTAATGGAGAAACAGGACGACTTTGCACTGCAGCAGGAGTTGATATTTTAGTCGCCGGTTCTTATTTATTTGGTAAAGATGATTTAAAAGAAAGAATAAAGGGACTTAAAAATGGGTGATAGCGTTTTACACGTTTCCTTTTTTATCGGGGTGTTCCTTTTTATTATTACCCTTATTTTTCAATTAACGATGTATCGCTATAAACAAGGGCGGAAATATTCATTCCGCAATGAATTGCCGTTTGAACTAGTCCAAGGCGTTGATCAAAAATATATTCATTATCATTACATTTTGATTTTTGGTGTTATTTTAGCGCAAGTCTTATTTGCCTTTAATTATTTACCGCAACTTATTTATTGGTATGAATATCTTTTAGTGGCGAGTGTTACTTTAAGCGCGATTATGCTTTATCTTCTTTTCTTTATTAAAGTATTTGAAGTAAAGCGCCACATTTTTGTCTTCGTCGTCCAAGCGTTAAGTGTCGTTACTAGTTTTGTTGCTTTTGGTATTTTTGTTCATATTAATATTTACGGGACTCAAAGTTTACCGTTTGCGATTGTAAATTATGTCCTTGCCTTCATTGGCTTAATTTTACTATTTAATTCACGCTTAAGACGGTGGCCGATTATGGATAAAGTATTACAGCAAGATGGGACAGTTTTAATCTTAAGACCACGTTATTTCTTGCTTGCGCTTTATGAATGGGGCTTTATTATTTTACAGTTCGTACAGTTTATATTAATGTATGTTTTTCTTTTCTTTAGATAGAAGAAGAAGTTTACGCAATAAAAAAAACTCACTAGTTGTGAGTTGTTTTTTTATCCTCTAGCGGACTTATTAAGACTGCGATACGCTCTTGCCGACATTTTAACGGTTTGGATTTTACCATCCACTTCGACTTGGAAGTTTTGTAAGTTGACGCCCCAGCGCCGTCTAGTCGCGCGTAATGAGTGACTGCGTTTATTTCCACTTAAGGGTCCTTTGCCAGAGACTGGACAATATCTTGCCATGCTTTTTTCCTCCCCATTCAATAAATGCTTGTTAAGAATACCATTAATAAATTTAATTTGCAACCAAAAGAATACACTTTTTTACCTTTTTCTTCGTCATAGTGTAGTTTATGGAGTTATTATAAATAATAAAAGTTAATTTTAACGCTATTTATACACTACGTTAGGAGTAGTTCCCTTTTATAAATATATCACTTATTATGATAATAAATCTATAAATTATTTCGCTTTTATTGTCGAAAATATTGCAAAATAGTGTAATTAGCGGCTCACTCTTTTTATATATAAAGTATATAAAGTAAGATATTGATAGAAGGAATTTATTATGAGTTTACCATTTATTAGTTTTGTCGATGTCAATAAGGTCTATCCAAATGGTGTCAAAGCAGTTATTGATTTTAATTTAGATATTTATAAGCATGAGTTTATTGTTTTAGTTGGCCCTTCAGGCTGCGGGAAGTCGACTACTTTACGGATGCTCGCGGGCTTAGAAGATATAAGTCACGGCACCCTTTTTATTAATGGCGAAATCGTTAATAACTTAACCCCGAAAGAACGTGATCTTGCCATGGTGTTTCAAAGTTATGCTCTTTATCCCCATATGTCGATTTACAATAATCGCGCGTTTGGCCTCCGCATGCGGCCACTTTTAAAACCAGAACAATGTATTGTCGTCGAAGACGCAAAAGCCGGTATCGACGCGGCGCTTGCCGGAGGCTTTATCGCAGTAGGGATGGGCGACGCTTATAATTATGAAAAAAATACATATAGTATTAAAGAATTAAAAGAACTACTTTTATTAGTGCGTACAGCTTAAAGTTTTAAACTTGGGAATTGTTTTTTTATTTCATCAAGTGACCAATACTTTTCCACCTTTTCCTTCATCGCTTTATAAACGAGCTTTTTAGGGTCATGTGCTAAGTAGCGTTCGTCCCCTTTGCGGGTGACAAAGCGAATACTTAACTTTTTTTCACTATATGCTTCATCAATATAGATGATGTCTTTAAAAGGATAATATAAAGTATTACGCCCTTTATGATGGACAATTTCATGCTTTGTTATTTCGTAATAACTATTTTTATAACCGATTATTAAATAAATTACTGTAGTTACCGTCCAAATTAGAAGCACTAAATAATGATATAAAGTCGGTGGGAAAGTAATGCCAGTAATTAAATAGAAAATAATTGACACTAATAGATAGATTGGTAAGTAAATGATAAGTAATCCTTTAAAACTTGTGTATATTTTTTTATTCATGAATTTTGAATATCGCGACTAAAGTCATTAAAGCGGCCACTGAAGCTGCTAACGAAAGTGCGAATTCCTCCTTCCAACTTTTTCGCATCATTTAAGTCATTAGTGAAGTGTTTACTAATTAACACCCGCACTAACTCATATATTTTAAAATAAAGCGTTAATAAATAGCGATCAAAATCAATGCCGATACGTAAATCTTCGGCGCTTATTAAATATTCATGGACGAAAAGACTTGCAAAGGCGTAATGGGGATATAATTCACCGAGATTAACTTTTTCTAATAATGTTTTTAAAGAGTATTCTTCGCCCGGACCAATTAATTCGCCCGCCCAGCCAAAGCGTTCGGCAATATGCCACGGTAAGTTGCCGCGTCCTGCATGCTTTAATGCTTCTTTACTCTTACTTATTTTATCTTTGGTACTAGCGTTTAATAAACGAGCACGCGTGAGCGCGATAATCCGTCTTTCATTATACTTTCCACTAAGGTGAGGATTACGTTCTAAAATTAATAAATTAGTTGTTGTTTCCAATAAACTGCGCCATATAATAAAAGCATCATTATAAAACTCCCGTTCAAGAAGTATAAGGCCGCTTATTAATTCATTAAAGAAGCGCTCTGTCATCATATATAATATATGGGTCGCTAAATTTTGATCTTTCGTGTCCACGGCTTTAAAGCGATGATAACGACGATTAATTAAATTTTCAAACTCCATGATGATGGGATCAATGATTTGGTCACGAGTGAAGATGTGGTCGGGATCATTTTTTGCTTCCTCACTTTTAATGACGCCTTTGATTATGTCATTGATGTGCTCATTTCCTTTAAAATATGTTTTTAAATATTGCGGGCTACTTGATTTAATTTTATGGTTATGGCGCATGATGACGCGGTTCGCGAAAAGGAAGAAGTCTTCTTTTTTTGCTCCAAACTGTTTGCGGTATTCGGGGAAGGCATTTTTGATGGCGTTGCGAAAGTAGTCAACTTTTTCATCACTATTTGGTGAGATTTGAATATTATCTTTTAAAAGGGCGCGAACTTGCTCGCGAGATAGTTGATAATTAGCCACTTTTTGTCTCCTTTCAAATGATTACGTAAATATTTAAATATTTCCCCTTTATTATACTAGTTTTAATACCCTTTGCCCTTTTTATATGATAATATAAAACATATGAATGAAGGAGAAATTTTTTTTGAGCCTCTTTACAATTATTCCCAATAACTTTTTTTCAATATTAGCAAGTAAAAATAAAGAGATATACGCTGAAGCTCTGCTCCTTTTACATCGCTCAATTGAAGATAACGATTTATTTATTAAAAAGAATGAATTCACTCGTAATTTAAAAGAACGATTAAGCGAACTAGCGCTTACTGTTGATATTGCTGCTGAAGAAGAACTTGAAGAAGACGAAATAGTCGACCATAGCGATAAGGCTAGTTTTATCGTGCGCCGTTTAGAAGAATGCGGGTGGATTGATGTTGAAGTTAATCCTGAAAACTTCGAAGAATATATTGCCCTACCTAGTTATAGCATTAATATGCTCGCCCTTATAAATAGTTTAGTGAAAGAAAGTACGGCTGAATACGTAAGTCTTGTGCACGCAACGTATAGTGAACTTGCACTTGAAGACGAAATGCGTGATGAATTTATGTATGCAACTTTAGTGCGGGCTTTTGAAAACACGAAAGCGTTAAACGTGGAACTCATTACGTTAGCCCATAGCATTCGTATTTTTCAAAATCGCCTCGGAAAAGTATTTAGTACAAACAATATATTAAGTGATTATTTTGATCACTATAAAACGCGAGTTAGTGACCGTTATTATCACCCGCTTAAAACGTTTGATAGTGTCGCTAAATTTAAACGGCCAATTTTACAAATATTACAAAAGTGGCTTTATGACGATGAAATTCGCATGCAACTTGTCAATCAAGCTTTAATGTGGAGTCGCCATAAAGATAAAGCGGCCGCTGAAGCCGATATTATTAATAAGATTAACTATATTAGCGATATGTATGAAAGAGTAAATGATACGATTGCGCAAATTGATCAAAAACACCACGAATACACAAAAGCAAGTGCCACCAAAATCTTATATTTAAATAGTGCTGATAAGTCGGTTAAAGGCCATCTTGACTTTATCTTTAAAACATATGCTGAAACATTTAGTAAAGGGGCAAGTGTAAGCCCGATATTAAATGGTCTAGCCGAATCAATTAAATTTAATCGCCACGGTTATGTTAATCCCGATAGTATAACATTGCCGATTGTTCGCGAATTACGGCGTGATTCATTACCGCTATCTTTAACGGACTTTGATGATGTCCGTGACGCCTTAATGGAACACTTTTTAGAGCAAACGAGTAGTCAATATAGCAATGATGAAATCTTTGACTTTATGGACTTAGCGTTTGGTGAAGATAGTGAAGTGCACATTAAAGATATCCCCTTACCTACTTTTGAAGCATTTTTGCTTTTAATTTTAGCGACTATTAAAACAAATGACGAACAATGTTTTTATATCGTTGAATCAGATCCTGGGAAAGTTAGTAGCCACGGCTACCGCTTACCAAACTTACGATTTATCAGAAAGGAATTAGCCCTCTAATGTTTGAAGAAGCCATTTTAAAAATGACGCGCGCTGATCAAGAAGCGTTCGCCAAAGCCATTAACCAATTACTATTAACAAGTTTTATCGTCCGTGATGAATTTGATCGCCGCGAGAAAACAATTAAAATTAACCCCACTTACCGTTTTATAGAACGCCATTTTGATTTAATAAACGATTATTTAAGTTATAGCGGCTGGCGGGTTGATAAAGATTTAATTTTAGGAGTCTTTAGCCTCGTAAATGAATATGATCATAATCGCTTACGCTTTGACCGCGAAGTGAGCCTAATTCTTTTCGTATTACGCTTAATTTATGAAGAAGAAAAGAAAGAAGGGGGCCATATTGGCGATTCAATTTACTTAACGACGCCACTTGTCATGAAAGTAATGCATGACCGCGGCATTTTAATTCCTAATAAAAAATTAACGGGTCGCCTCGTTGGGCGTGCCCTTAAAGAAATCGCCAATCATAACATTATCGCGCGGGTTTCCGGCACATATGATGAAGGAAACGTAACTTTCTATTTATTACCGTCGATTACCTTTGCCGTTGATAACGATAAAATTGTCGCCATTAGTCAAGCTTTAGAAAAACTAGCGCTCCGAGATAGCGGGGAAGGAAGTAACGCATAATGAAACTATTACGAACAGTCAAAATAATTAACTGGCATTATTTTTGGAATCAAACATTAAATATTGAACCGATTGTCTTTTTAACGGGGATGAACGCCAGTGGGAAAAGTACGATTATCGACGCGATGCAAGTCGTGCTTTTAGGCGATACATCAGGCCGTTATTTCAATAAAGCCGCTGCCGAAAAAAGTAACCGGACACTACGTGGTTATTTACGTGGTGAATTAGGAGACACGCTTGAAGGGGGCTTCCATTATTTACGTAATGGCCGCTTTACAAGTTATATCGTCTTAGAGTTCTATGATGATGTTAAGGATGAATTCTTTAATATTGGTATTGTCTTTGATGTTTATGATGATGGTGGTTATGATCATCGCTATTTCTATTTAAATGCGAAAATGCCGGAAAATGAATTTATCGTTGATAATGTACCGCTTGAATATAAAGCGCTTAATAAATTATTCCAAAGCGAATACGCTGGTAAATATAAATTCTTTGATACAAACCGGCAATATCAAGACCATCTTAAAAAGGTGCTAGGTAACTTAAAAGATAAGTATTTTAACTTATTTAAAAAAGCTGTTAGTTTCTCGCCAATTACTGATATTACGACGTTTATTACCGAATACGTTACCGAATCGCAAAAAAATATTGATATTGGCCCGATGCAAGATAACATCCTCCAATATAAAAAGTTAGAAGATGAAGCCGCGTTAATGCGTTATAAAGTTGAACGCTTAAGTGAAATTAATAAAAATTATCTCGTCTATAAAGAACATAAAGAAAAACAAACCTTAAGTGAATATGTGCTTGAAAAATCAACATTGCAAAATGATTTAAATCGTTTAGAAACGTTTAATAAGCAATATTTAGGCTATGCGAAAAGACTTGGCGACATTGAAAGTGAACTCGCTGATCTTGACATTAACTTAGCCGAACTTAACAAACGGAAGATTAAACTTATTCAAGATAGTTCAACCAATGATACATATCGCATTACCGATGAAATTAATGAACATAAAAAAGTCGCCGAAGAAAAGATTAAAAGTTTAAACTTCTTAAATATGCAAGTAAGAAGTGACTTAGAACGTTATGTTATGACCTTTAATAAAATCGCTAATGATGTCATTACGAGTTTAACGAAGCAAGACACAAAACGCTTTAAAAAAGACGGACTCTTTAGTCTTGATGAATTATTAGATAGTGCGGAAGCCATCATTAAAATTAATAACACCATTACTGAACTTTTAGGACGGGATATTAATGAACTAGGCGAAGATATCTTAACGAAATGGCGTACTGCACAAGCTAGTTTCAAACAAAATCTTGCTGCCTTTACCTTAACCCTTGGTCGCCTTATTACTGATTACGAAGCAAATGAAGCCATCTTAAAACAACAAGAAATTGATTTACGCGGTGGGGGCAAACCGTATGAATATAGTCTCGTCCAAGTGCGTAATGAGTTGCAAAACCGCTTAAGCGCGAAGTATGGCCATCCGGTCGAAGTGATGATCTTTAGTGACTTAATTGATATTAAAAACCCGAAATGGACGAACGCTATTGAAGGTTATTTAGGAGCGCAACGCTTTTATTTATTTGTCGAAGGGCAATATTTCCTTGATGCTTATGACATCCTTAAGGGCCTTTTACAAACATATAACTTCTATGGCACAAACTTAGTCGACGTTGATCAAATTATTGAACGGCGTTTTAGCGCTAGTAAAAATTCTCTTGCCGAAGAAATCTTAACCGACCATGTCGGCGCCCGTGCTTACGTTGACTTTTTACTCGGCCGCTTACAAAAATGTAATACGATTCAAGAAGCGCGCAATAGCGGTAACGGCATTACTCCAGACACTGATTTATATCGTAACTTTACGTTTGGACGCATTAATCCGCGTAACTACGCGCAAAAGTTTATTGGTCGTAAAGTCGAAGAAGGGGAAGTTAACGCGAAAAAAGCTGAACTAGCCGCTCACGGTGTCCAACTTAATATTTATAAAGAATTATTTAATACATTACGGTATGGTAATGATATCGAAATCGTTAACACAAATGAAATCAGTGCCCTTGGCAGCCAAGTAAAACGCATCCAAGAATTACCAGCATTAGCGGAAAGTGTACGCTTTTATGAAGAAGAGCTCGGCCGTCATGACTTAACCCTCATTGAAGGAATTCACCGCCGTATTAACTTAGTGGAAACCGATATTAAAGGCATTGAAGAACAAAAAAGCTTACTCGCCGAAGAACGGGGGACGATTAATACGAATATGAGCTTACTCAAAACCGAGCGTATTCCCGAAACAAAACAAATCATTAATGAACGGCAAACAAAGCTTGATGAAAATTATGATGCTTTCTTCGTTGAAGATGTCGCCGAACCATTTTTCCAAAACTTAATTGCCGAAGGGAAAACCCCGCTTGAAATTAATAGTGAATTCCGTAATGCTTATTCAACAGCGTTATATTTAGCAAATAGTGTCTTTAACCAAGTGAAAAGATTACGGAAAGAATATGTTGTCGACTATCGCTTAACATTTGAAACCGAAGTTACGCATAACGATCAATTCGATAGTGAACTAAATGATTTACTGGAAGTTAAATTACCAGAATATGAAATTAAAATTAATGACGCTTATCAAAAAGCGGTCAAACAATTTAAAGATGACTTCATTAGTAAATTACGGAGTGCCATCGAAACCGTGGAAGATCAAATTGCTGAACTTAATATCGCTTTAAGTACATCAACTTTCGGTGAAGACTCCTATCAATTCACCGTACGGCCAAGCACTTTATATCGCCCGTATTACGACATGATTAAAGATGACTTACTCTTAGAAGTAACAGATGACGACAGTGAATTCTTTACAAAATACGAAGATGTCTTAAAAGATTTATTCGGGCAAATTGTCTTAGCTGGCGACGGCGATAAAAACGCCGCGGTGCTCGCAAATGTTGAAAAATTTACCGATTACCGTAATTACTTAGACTTTGACTTAATTGTTAAAGATAAAGATGGCAATGAACAACGGCTTTCCCGCATGCTGATGAAGAAGTCAGGGGGCGAAACGCAAACCCCGTTCTACATTAGTGTCCTCGCTAGTTTTGCCTATCTCTACCGTGTTAATGAACCGGGTGAACTAAGTAATAGTGCCCGGCTTATTATCTTTGACGAAGCGTTCTCAAAGATGGATAGTGGGCGTATTAAAGAAGCGATTCGGTTATTACGGCGCTTTGGCTTACAAGCAATTATAAGTGCGCCGAGTGATAAAGTGGGGGACATTAGCCCACTTGTTGATGAAACACTGGTCGTGTTACGGGGTAAAAACTTTAGCCAAGTCCAACTTTTTGCCCGTGAAGAAGATTTAACCTAGAAAGGAACTTATGAAGCAAACTTTTGCCGAAACAATTAAACGCGAACATTTAGAACTGCGTAATAAATATCACGTCAGTCTTTTTACCGCCCTTACTTTTTTCGCGCTTCTTGGTCTTTTTTTTATAAGTTTATATACTTTTATTCCGCTGAGCCCCTTTTTGAAAAGTTTAGTGCCACCAGTTGGGGGCGGGATTCTCTTTTTATACTTACTATTTATCGTTATCTTTTACCCTTTGCACTTTAATTACTTGCAAAAAGAACTTTATTTAACATTTTTCAAGGCAGCAAAGGTGGCGGGACTGAAACTAATCCCTAATACGATGGGGGTGCAAAACTTTGATTATGAAACGTTATTAAGCGAAGCAGCAATCTTTAAAAATGGCGCGATTTATCAAATCGGTCGTTATGAATACGATAAACGGTTAATTCATGTTTTATATTATAAAGATGGCGAAAATGTGTTTGCGATTATTCACATCCCACAGAAAGAATGTCCCTACTATTTACAAGTAAATAATAACAACTTTGCTCCACCAATGATGTATAAAGATGAACAAATTGAGAAAATCGCTTTTGTTTCGTCTTATAAATTAAACTATTATGCCCTTAAAGGGCCAACTAATGTTAAAATATATTTGCGGAGAGAATTAGAAAGTCGCCTTATTGACATATTGCAAATCCGTGATGGTCATTATCAATATGTGGCGACGTACACTGATGAATTTTTACTCATTGATAAATACTATGAGCGGGCACCGTTACGCCTTAATGAAAATTACAGTGATGAATACTATATTGAAAGGCTTAATAATTTATTACTAATACAACAAATATTAAACGTCATGCTTGACCAAAGGAGGTAAAATGTCAAAACAACTCGTTGCAATGATCCTCGCTGGTGGAAAAGGAACTAGACTTTACGAACTAACACGTAAAGACGCAAAACCGGCGGTCCATTTTGGAGGAAAGTATCGCATTATTGATTACCCATTATCTAATTGTGCCCACTCCGGAATTGATACCGTTGGCGTCGTTACTCAATATGAATCGATTAACTTAAGTCGTTATATTGGTAATGGGGAAAAATGGGGGTTAAATGGCGTAAGAAGTAGCACCGTTGCCATTCCGCCACGGCAAACAGAAAGCGGCAGTAATTGGTTTATTGGCACGGCAGACGCTATTTATCAAAACTTAGAATTTATTGATTCTTTTGATCCGGAAAACGTTCTTATTTTAAGTGGTGACCATATTTATAAAATGGATTATGCAAAGATGCTTGAAACCCATCTTGATAATAAAGCGGATTTAACAATTGCTGTTTTAGATGTTACGCTTGAAGAAGCAAAACGCTTTGGCATTTTAAGCGTTGATAAAAATGACCGTATTACCGAGTTTGAAGAAAAACCACGGAATCCAAAATCAACGCTTGCGAGCATGGGTATTTATATCTTTAATTACCGCGTTTTAAAACAAAGCTTAATCGCTGACGCCAAAGACGAAACTAGTGAACATGACTTTGGTAAAAACATTATTCCGACGCTTTTAGCAAAGAAACGGAAACTTTACGTTCACCGTTTTGAAGGGTATTGGAAAGATGTTGGCACGATTGATTCACTGTGGGAAGCGAATATGGATTTAATTGCGTCGATGGATGAGGATTTTTACACTGTTGATAAACACCATTTCCGCATCTTTAGTGAAGACACAAATAGTGTGCCCCATTATGTTGGTAAAAAAGCGCGTGTCACCAATAGTGTCGTTAATCAAGGGGCAATTATTTTAGGAGAAGTTGATCATTCAATCATTTCGAATGAAGTATTTATTGAAAATGGTGCCCGGGTGACGAATAGCGTTATTATGCCCGGTGTTAATGTTGGTCGTAATGTCGTTATTAATAAAGCAATTGTCATTAATGATATTACGATTGAAGACGATACAATTATTAACCCGGAAGGTGAAAAAGTCGTCTTAGTACATCAAGGAGGAGTGAAATAATATGAAAGTTTTAGCGTATTTAAATTTACACCACGCCCCCGGTCTTGGTCCTTTAACCCGTAATCGGTCGAGTGCGGTCGTTAGCTTTTTAGGGCGTTATGCCTTTATGGACTTTATGCTTTCTAATTTTAGTAATTCGGGCTTTGATCGTATTGTGTCGCTTGTCGACGCGCATCCCCATTCAGTGTTAAAACATTTAGGAAGTCGGAACACTTTTAACATTAATACGAAAATTGGCATGGAAATTGTCGCGTATAACGAAGGTGGTTCGAAAGCGGGACCGCGTTATAACACTGATATTGCAAATATTCGCTTCAATGACTGGATTTTAGACCAAACTGATCCCGACTTTGTCGTTGTCGCGCCAAGTTATTTTATTTTACCGCTTGACTTCCGGCCGATTATTAAAGAACATATCGCTAATAAAAGTTTGGTGACCGCTGTTTATCAACAAGTTAATAACGCCAAAACCGAATTTATCGGTCGCGGTATTTATGAATTAAATAGTGATGGTCAAGTTATTAATTTCTCGCGCAATAAGGGCGAGAAAAATGAACGACTTATCGCTTTAGAAATTTACGTCTTTAATAAAGACACCTTTAAGTTTTTAATAAATGAAGCTCAACGCATTAGTTCCTTTTATACCTTAAGTGATATTGTCGCTTATCAAGCAATGAACGGCTTACGCGTTGATACGTATGCTTATGAAGGCTACTTACGGTGTATTGATAGTTATCAACATTATTTTGATTATAGTTTTGAATTACTTAACTACAAAGTCCGGCGTCAACTCTTTATTCCTAATTGGCCTGTTTATACCGTAACCCATGATACGCCACCGGCAAAATACGAAGAAACAGCGCACGTTAATAACGCCTTTATCGCTAACGGTTCGCTTATTGCAGGCACGATTAAAAACGCCATCATATCGCGGAACGTTAAAATCGAAGAAGGAGCGATTGTCGAAAACTCGATTATTTTCACTGATTCGATTATTCGTCGTGATAAAACAATAAGTCACGCGATTATTGATAAAGCCGCTGATGTGGCGATTGCCACTGAATTAAGTGGCACTCCTAATGATATTTTATATGTACGGAAAGGAGACAAAGTATAATGAAAATTTTAATGGTAGCGAGTGAAAGTGCGCCGTTAGCAAAAACTGGAGGGCTCGCTGATGTCGTTTACTCTTTATCAAAAGAGTTAGCAATTCTTGGTGAAGAAGTAAGTGTCGTGATGCCGTTTTACGGCAACATAAAACGTTTTCCCGACCGTGAAATCCGCTTTCTTGCTAATGTCCAAGTACCGCTTGGTTGGCGCTTTCAAAACGCCAAAGTTTATAAAACCTTTATTGATGGGATTACTTTCTATTTAGTGGAAAACGAATACTATTTTGGCCGTGACGGCTTTTATGGTTATGAAGATGATACGGAACGGTTTGCTTTCTTTAGTGTCGCTGTCCGTAATATGCTACAAACCTTAAAACTTAAACCAGATGTTATTCATGTTCATGATTATCATGGCGGCATGATTCCCGCGCTTATTAAAATTCAAAATGCGCGCACGAAGTTTTTTGCAAATATGAAGTTTGTGGTCACAATTCATAACCCAGCCTTCCAAGGAGAATTCCATCCTGACTTATTACCAGACTTATACGATATTCGCAAAGAATACTTTGATGACGGCACCCTTCGTTATCGTGATAAAGTTAACGCCTTAAAGGCGGCGATTGTCTTTGCTGATAAAATAAACACCGTTAGTCCCACTCACGCCTTAGAACTTTTAACCCCCGAAGGCTCGAAGGGGCTGGACGGCATTTTAAAGTTACGTAAAAAAGACTTTAGCGGCATTTTAAATGGTATCGATTATGATGAATTTAATCCGGCGACTGATAAATATATTCCCCATAACTTCCATGTCCAAAACATGAAACCAAAAGCCCTTAATAAGGCGGAGTTATTTAAAGAACTTAATTTAACGGTTGATCCAAGCGCCCCACTTTTTGCGATGGTTACCCGTTTAACGTGGCAAAAAGGGCTTGATTTAGTCATTCCTGCGATCGTTGAAGTCATTAATGGTGGCGGCGCGGTCGTCGTCGTTGGCAATGGTGAATACGGCTATGAACAAGAACTTGAACGCTTACGGGCGCTTTATCCGTCACAAATGGCGATTTACATTGGTTATAACAATAGCTTAGCCCACCGCGTTTATGCGGCGAGTGATTTCTTCTTTATGCCAAGTTTATTTGAACCGTGTGGTATTGGACAAATGATTGCCCAACGTTATGGTTCATTACCAATTGTGCGCGCCACTGGTGGCTTAAAAGATACGATTATTGGCTACGACGGCACAAATAGTGATGTCGCCGATGGCTATAGTTTTGATAAATATGATGAATATTGGATGAAGCTTACAACAAACTACGCCTTACTCCAATACAAAAACCAAAAAGTCCATCGTCGTTTACGTCGTAATGCGATGCGCAAAATCAATAACTGGGCTGAAGCATCGAAAAAGTATTTAGCGTTATATCAAAGTATTGAAAAGTAAATTTATGATATAATTCTTTTGCGAGCGAAGAATAAGTAACTACGTTACGTCTCACCTTCGCCTATCGCTGTCCCTAGCATTAATAGGAAAATGAAGTAATAAAATAAGGTGGTACCGCGAAATTTCGCCCTTAGGTAGCACCTTTTATTTTTGGAGGTATTTATGGCTTATAACTTTAAAGAAGTAGAAAAGAAATGGCAAAAGTATTGGGAAGATAATAATACTTTCTTTACGGATGTTTATGATTTTAGTAAACCTAAATATTATGTTTTAGATATGTTCCCTTATCCGTCAGGCGAAGGACTGCACGTTGGGCACGCTGAAGGGTATACGGCCACGGATATTATTGCTCGTTTTAAAAGAATGCAAGGCTATAATGTCTTACACCCCATTGGTTATGACGCTTTTGGACTACCAGCCGAGCAATATGCGATTAAAACAAATAATCACCCCGCTTTATTTACGAATAAAAATATCGCGAACTTTCGCCGTCAATTAAAAGGGCTCGGCTTTAGTTATGATTTTTCCAAAGAAATAAGTACCGCGGATCCTACGTATTACAAATGGACCCAGTGGATTTTCACCAAATTATTTAATAATGATTTAGCCTATGTTGATAATATTCCGGTGAACTTTTGTCCAGCTTTAGGCACAGTTTTAGCTAATGAAGAAGTAATTGAAGGTAAAAGTGAAGTCGGGGGCTTTCCCGTTATTCGGATGCCAATGCGGCAATGGCTTTTAAAAATCACCGCGTACGCGAATCGCTTATTAACTGATCTTGAAGGGCTTGATTGGCCAGCTTCAACGCTAGAAATGCAAAAAAACTGGATTGGTAAAAGTGAAGGTACCATCGTCATATTTAAAGTTTTTAACCATAAAGAAACCTTTAAAATCTTTACGACGCGTGTTGATACGCTTTATGGAGCGACGTACGCCGTGCTTGCCCCGGAGCATCCATTAGTAAATGTGCTTGTGAGTAAGGAGCAAAAAGCTGAAGTATTAAAATACGTTGAAAAAGCAGCGACAAAAAGTGATTTAGAACGGACCGAGCTTAGTAAAGATAAAAGTGGTGTCTTTTTAGGGGCATACGCGATTAATCCGCTGAACGAAGAAAAAATCCCGCTTTACGTCGCTGACTATGTATTAGGAAGTTACGGCGAAGGGGCGGTGATGGCCGTACCGGCGCATGACGAACGCGATTATGAATTTGCTAAAAAACATAATTTGCCACTAAAGCAAGTACTTGTTGGCGATATTAGTGAAAATGCCTTTATTGAAGACGCTGCCCACATTAATAGTCCTTTAATTAATGGCTTAAACATTGAAAATAGTAAAAAAGTATTAAATGAATACTTAACGAAACACGGTTTAGGGTATACACAAACGAACTATAAACTTCGTGATTGGTTATTTTCTAGACAACGCTATTGGGGTGAACCAATTCCAATTGTCATTGATGAAAATAATAAATTTACAGCATTAAAAGAAGAAGATTTGCCGCTTACTTTACCTGATTTAAAAGAATATAAACCGTCCGGCACCGGGGAATCCCCGCTTGCTTTAGCTACTGACTGGGTTAATACAACATATAACGGAAAAAGTGTAAAGCGTGAAACAAATACGATGCCGCAATGGGCGGGAAGTTGTTGGTATTATATTCGTTATTTAGACCCACATAACGATAAAATGATTGCCGACCCAAAACTTATTAAACATTGGCTTCCCGTTGATCTTTATATTGGGGGCGCTGAACATGCGGTACTCCATTTACTTTACGCACGTTTTTGGCATAAGTTTTTATATGATCAAAACATCGTGACCACCGAAGAACCATTTAAACGGTTATTCCACCAAGGGATGATTTTAGGCGAAACGGGTGAAAAGATGTCGAAGTCACGCGGTAATGTCGTTAATCCGGATGATATTATTGCAAAGTATGGCGTTGATGCTTTACGGCTTTATGAAATGTTTATGGGGCCCTTAGAAGCAAGTCTTCCGTGGTCGACAACTGGCTTAGAAGGAGCGCTTCGTTTCTTAAACCGGGTCGCCCGTATTTTCACAAATGAATTCACGACCCCGCTTGTTGACACGAATAGCGGGGAATTAGATTATTCTTATCATTACACCGTGAAGAAAGTAACCGAAGACTTTGAAAAACTTGCTTTTAACACGGCGATTGCCCAACTTATGATTTTAGTTAACGATATTTATAAAGCGAAAGAAGTATATAAACCGTATTTAATTGGCTTAATTAAAATGATTTATCCTATCGCCCCGCACTTAGGCGAGGAACTTTATAGTCAGTTTAGTGATGTCGGCACAATTACTTATGAAGCGTGGCCGACGTATGACGAGGCAAAACTTGTCGTCAACGAAGTAGAAATTGCCGTGCAAGTAAACGGTAAACTACGGGCAACAATGAAAGTTTCATTAAATGAAAGTAAAGAAAAGCTTGAACAAATGGCGCTTGAGCTTGAAAATGTCCAACGCTTTATCGAGGGAATGACGATAAGACGCGTTATCGTTGTCCCGAACAAAATCGTTAACATTGTCGTTTCCTAATTTGTGTATTAAAATATTAGTGCCCGTTACTTACAAAGTAAGAATGGAGCGGAGGTATTATGAAATTAACAGTTGACATTGGCAATAGTGTCATTGGGGTTGCACTTTTTAAAGATAACACCATCATTAAAACATTTGCGTTTGAAACTCGTAAAAATGAACAGTATGACCATTATTATTTAACATTAGGCAATTTACTAGCCCACTTTGATGAACATTTAGTTATTAAAAAAGCGATTATTGGCAGTGTTGTGCCCTCTTTAACTTTAATCTTAAAAAGAGTGCTTGAAGCATTATTTGCGACCGAAGTTATCGTCGTTGAACCAGGAATTAAAACCGGGATTGTTTTAAAAGTCGATCATCCGCTGGAAGTCGGCGCTGATATTGTCGCTTGTGCGGCCGGTGCTTTTAAGTTTGGACCTGGTCCTTTTATTATCATTGATTTAGGCACCGCGAATAAATACATTTATGTAGATGAAAAAAGTGTCTTTCACGGTGTGGCGATTAGTGCGGGACTTAAAACAAGTTTTGACGCCCTTATTAGTGACGCTGATCAACTTTTAAGTGTTCCGTTCTTTGTCCCGAAAAATGTCATCGGTAAAAATACGAAAGATGCCCTCGCTAGTGGGGCGCTGTATGGCTTACTTAGTGAAATTGAAGGTTTTGTTTCCTTAATTCAAAAAGAAGTTGGCCAAGAACCAATGATTCTTTTAACGGGCGGAAACGCTGAATACGTTAAAGATATCGTGCAAAAAGACTATAAATATGAACCTGCACTCGTGCATTACGGATTATTAAAGATTATGGAGAAAAATAGTTATGAGAAATAGTAAATTAGTGACCGACATTACAATTGACGGTTTATTTATTGCTATTTTAGTTGTTTTATCAATCTTGCCAATTGGTTATATCGTTATTGGTCCAATTTCGGGTACCATCTTACCAATTCCCGTTATTTTAGGAGCGGCGCTTTTAGGGTGGAAACGGGGCTTAATCTACGGTACCGCCTTTGGCTTATCCTCCATGATTGTTGCGTCTGTGCGGGGGCAAGGGCTTGATGCGATCTTTGTTGATCCCCTTGTCAGTGTCTTACCACGTATCGTCTTTGGGGTCGCTGTTGGATTACTTTCGATTGTATTATTTAACCCTAAATATTCAGCGAAGGCGAAACGAATTTTAATTTTCCCTTTTTCGGCGCTTAGCATTTTAATTCATTCCGCGCTTGTCTTAACAATGTTATTTATAAGAGCGACTGATGTTTTTAAGGCCGAGATTTTACCGTTTCTAGGCATTATTGTCTTAGGCGAAGTTGTCTTAGGCACCGTTATTACCCCAGTTGTTTTTAACGCTTTATATAAACAGTTTGAAAACCGTAGATTACAATACGCGAAAGTGGAGGATAATACAATGGTTGATAATCAATTTAAAGATTTAGTTCATCCTTATAAAGAAGAGAGTTTACAAACATTAATTGATTTTGTAAATATTGATTCGGTGTATGACGAAAAAAGTGTGAGTAAAGCCATGCCTTATGGTAAAGGGGTTAGTGAAGCACTAGCGTTTGTAAAAGCGTTAGCGACTAAAGATAACTTGGAAGTTAAAGATATTGATGGGCGGGCGATTGAAATATATTTTGGTGATAAATCCTTACCAAATATCGGTATTTTTGCTCACGCTGATGTCGTTCCGGCAACGGGCGACTGGGTTAGTTCACCGTTTGCAGCCGAAATTCGTGACGGTAAACTTTACGCGCGCGGCACAAGTGATGATAAAGGACCAGCGATTGCTGCCTATTACGCTGCCAAAGCGTTATATAAAGAAAATATGATTAATAACTATAGTGTCCGCCTTGTCATTGGCGGTGACGAAGAACGGGGTAGTAGCTGTATGCGTTATTACTTTAAAGAAGGAGGCGCTAAGGCACCACAATATGGTTTTACGCCTGACGCTGAATTTCCTTTAATTTATGGTGAAAAAGCTATTACAAACTTTGTAGCGACTAAAGCGGTTGAGCTAAGTCCCATTAAAAAGATAAAAGGGGGCGAAGCGGCGAATAGTGTTATCGATAAAGCCGAAGTTACTTTAGTGTTAGACGAAGCTTTATTAAAAGTACTCGATGAACGTGAAGTTGCTTATAGTGTCATTAAAAAAGGTAAAGAGATGACAATTACTTTCCTTGGTGAAAGTGCCCACGGTAGTTTACCAGAACTTGGTGTAAACGCCGCTTTAATTATGTTTAAAGAATTAGGAGAGTTTTATAACTTAGCATTACTTACTAACTTAGCGAAAAAATATGCAGACCCAAGTGGGAAAACGATGAACGGTTATTTAGAAACCCCACTTTTAGGTGCTTCAACGTATAACTTAGGTTTAATTAGTTATGACAAAAACGAATTAACCTTTGTCACGAACTTCCGTTATCCTGAAAATGTTGATTTAGACGCTCATTTAGCGAAGTTAAGTGAAGAATTAATGATGGACTTAACTGTTAAATCAACGAGTAAACATTTACTTTTTGATCCGGAAAGTGCCTTTATTAAAACCTTACTTTCGGCCTATCAAGATGAGACGGGTGACTTTAATAGTAAACCGTTAGCGATTGGCGGAGGGACATACGCTAAAGAATGTCCAAACACCGTCGCCTTTGGCAGTGCTTTTAAAGGCCGTTCTGGCGATATTCATTCACCGAACGAACATATTTATATTGATGACTTTTATGCGCAAATGGCAATATACGCCCGCGCTATATATTATTTAGGAACTAAATTATGAGGGTAAGGCATAAGCCGTGGGCTAAAGACTATTTAGCTACGCTTCCTTTTTGCCTAAATCTCGAAGGTTTTGATTTTAACAAACAATATCAAAATAAAAACCCGCTTGCCCTAGAAATAGGAGTCGGGAAAGGGGACTTTTTAAAGGCGATGGTCTTTAAGTTTCCTGAGACTACTTTTTTAGGGGTCGAATTAAACGCTAGTGTTTTAGCGGTCGCTGCGGAGAAGTTAAGTGAGTCGCTGCCATCAAACTTTAATATTATTAACGCTGATGCGCTTTTACTTATGCCATTAATTCCAGATAATTCCGTCGATTACATTATTTTAAACCATAGTGACCCGTGGCCTAAAAAACGTCATGAAAAAAGAAGGTTAACGCATCCTAAATTCGTGAATGAATATTATAGAGTGCTTAAAAAGGGAGGAATTATTATTCTTAAAACGGATAATGATGGCCTTGCTGAATACTCGTATGATGTATTAAATAATTACCCATTTAAAGAAATAACTTTTAATAAAGACTATAAAGGGGATGCGCACTTTGACGCTAAAACTGAATATGAGAATAAATTCACTTTAAAAGGTGTTAAAATAAAGAGAATAGTTGGAAAGAAATAGGTGGATTTATGTTAACAAAACGTGAAATAAAATTATTAGAAAAAGTAACACAAATTGATGCTATCCCTGGTTTAGAACATCATTTAGCAGCATTTATTAAAGAAGAATTATTGCGTTATGGCTTTACGTTAGTTAAAGATAACTTAGGATCTATCTTTGGACTGAAAAAAGCAAAGACGGAAAATGCTCCGCGCATTATGGTCGCAAGCCATATGGATGAAGTTGGTTTTATGGTGCTTGATATTCAAGATAATGGCATTTTAAAAGCCGAAGCGCGCGGCGGCATTAGTGTGAACACGCTTTTATCGCAACGAGTACGTTTAACGCTTGATGACGGCACGAAACTTAACGGTAGTATTGGTGCATTAGCCCCCCATTTAGGCGGCACAAGTGACAAAATCCAAATTAAAGACTTAGACTTTGATTTTGGCTTTACTTCGAAAACCGATGCAATAGAGCGCGGTGTAAGAGTGGGGCAAATGATGGTCGTTGATGGTCCCTTCCATGTCTTAAATGATGGGAAAAGATTACTTGCGAAAGCCTTTGATAATCGTTATGGGGTCTTTATGATGCTTGAGATGGCACGTCATTTCCAAAACATTGATTTACCATATGATTTATATGTTGGCGCGACTGTGCAAGAAGAAGTTGGCTTACGTGGCGCTGAAACAATTGCTGACGTTATTAACCCAGATCTAGCGATTGTCCTTGATTGCTCACCTGCGCGCGATACGATTAGTAAAACCGAAGAAGGACAATTAGGAGGCGGCATCTTAATTCGTTATTTAGACCGCTCAATGATTGCTTTCCCCGAACTTTTATCGTATCAAGAACAAAGTGCTGATAAAGTAAAAGTACCATATCAATATTATTCAAGTATGGGTGGCACTGATGCTGGCGCCTTCCATTTACATGGGGCGGGCGTCTTAACCCTCACTCATTGTATTTGCGCCCGTTCCTTACATACAGCAGCGACGATTGTTGACGCTTCTGACATAAAGGCTGCAAAAAAGGTGTTAATTCATATGTTAAAAGATTTAAACGCGGATAAAATAAATAAGTTCCGTGAGTATCGGAGGTAATAAAATGTTCGAAATCAAGCAAAAGGATGTTGATCGTAGTTTTCGTTTAACGAATAAAACGTTCCAGTTTCCCCAAAGTATTAAAGACCATTTTTATACCGCGAATTACTTTATTAAAACCCACGAAATAATTAAAAAGCATCTTCCGGATGTAACAGTTACGATGCAATTTTTCCAACGTAAAGATAATGTTATGGTCGCCGGTATTGATGAATCGATTGCTCTTTTGCATACATTTGCGAAAAACCCAGAAAAGTTAGAAATAAGTGCGTTACATGATGGTGATATCATTAATGCGAACGAACCGGTTTTAAAAATCAAGGGCCGTTATCAAGATTTTGGTTATTTAGAAAGTTTAATTGATGGCATATTAACAAGAAGAACGAATGTCGCGACTAATACGAATGATATTTTAGAAGCTGCGAAACCGTTAGATGTTTTTTCCATGGCAGATCGTCAAGACGATTATTTAACGCAAGCCGGAGACGGTTACGCTAGTTATATTGCTGGTATTCGAAAATTCTCCACTGACGCCCAAGGTCATTATGTTGGTATAAAAGGCATGGGCACGATGCCCCACGCTTTAATTGCGATGTGCGGCGGAGATTTAGTGAAAGCATGTGAACTATATCACCAAACGTTTCCGGAAGAAAAAATAAGTGCCTTAGTCGATTACACGAATGACTGTGTTAATGAATCATTAAAAGTTGCCCGTCATTTTAAAGATAAACTTGGGTCCGTCCGTTTAGATACATCTTTATCATTACTCGATGAACACTTTGTACGCGCTAAAGATTTAGACCCCGCTAATAAAGGGGTGAGCGCCAAACTTGTCTATGCTGTCCGCGAAGCACTTGATAAAGAAGGTTTTAACCATGTGAAGATTGTTGTAAGTAGTAGTTTTAGTCCTACGAAAATTAAAGAATTTATTAATAAAAAAGTGCCTGTTGACCTTTTTGGGGTTGGTTCATATATCGTCAACACTAAGAGTATTGGATTCACCGGTGACGTCGTAGTCGTTAATGATAAACCAGAAGCGAAAGTTGGCCGTCGCGAATACTTTAGTAATCGCTTACAAAACGTCGTTTATAAAAAAGACTAATTCTTAGTCTTAATTTGACATTGAAAATATTTTCATATAAAATTGACATGAAAAGAGGTATTTTATTATGAGTGATAACTACAAAGATCGAGTGACAATCTATGAAGTAGCATCAGTTGCCGGTGTTAGTTTAGCAACTGTTTCTCGCGTCATTAATAAACATCCAAATGTTACCCCTGCCACCCGGCAAAAGGTTGAAAACGCTATTCAAAAACTTGGTTATCGGCCAAGTGCTTTAGCCCAAGCTTTAGCGACAAGTAAAACAACGAATATCGGGATTATTATTCCAAGCGCGAATTATGTGTATATTTCAAATATGCTCCATGGCATCATTAATACCGCTAATCGTCTTGGTTATTTAATCACCCTTTTTGTAACGGGTGATAAAAAGGAAGACGCACTAACAGCGATGGATAAATTAATTACATCGCACGTTGATGGCGCGATTATTTTTGATGATCTTTTTGAAGAAGAAGAAGTAACGCAAATTACAAACTACCAAGTACCGGTTGTCGTTGTTAATAATCGGCTTGAACCAGCGGAAAAAGTTGCTTGTATTACATTTGGTTATGAATCAACTTTACGTGAAGAAATTATTCGCAATCACTTACAAAACCGCGACACGAAAATGTATTTTGTAAGTTTACCAAACAATGGTCGCTTACTGGAAAGACTCCAACGTAGTTTTGTCAATACGCATAAAGAAGAAAACCGGCCTTATGAAGTATTAACAGTCGAAGATAATTATAAAAAACATTATGAATATTTCTCACAATACTTTAAAACTGTAAGAAGTGGCTTCTTCGTTGCCTATCGTGATTCGCTTGCTAACGCGATCGTAAATGCGGCGATGGAAAATGGACTTAAAGTACCAGAAGACATTGAAGTGTTAAGTTTAGTCGGTACGCGTTATGCGAACCAAATGCGTCCAAAGATTTCCAGTATGATTCTTGATATGGAAAAAGTAGGGACAAAAGCGCTTGAACTCTTAGTCGACATCTTAGAGGGACAAACATATATTCCTCGTCAAAAAGTTGTCGCCCCGTATGTTAAAAAAGAAACGACAAAATAGAATTGAGGAATGTTATGAATATTTATGAAGATTTGCGTTACCGCGGTCTTATTAAAGACTTTTCTAATGAAGAAAAAATAAAAGAGATGCTTGCTAAAAGGCAAGTAATTTATTGTGGCTTTGACCCGAGTGCTTCGAGTATGCATATGGGTAATTTTGTTATGATTATGACCCTTATGCGCCTGCAAAGAGCGGGTCACAAAATTATTGGGGTTGTCGGTGGGGCCACAGGGATGATTGGTGATCCAAGTGGCCGAAGCAGTGAAAGAAACTTATTAGATGGCGACAGTTTAAGTCATAACACTGCACAGATTGCTGCTCAATTAGGAAAATACTTAGATTTAAGCGATAAAAACAAAGGAGAAATGCTTAATAACTATGATTGGTTAAGTAAGATTAATATATTACATTTTCTGCGTGATTACGGTAAATATTTTACTATTAACTACATGCTTGCTAAAGACGTTGTTGCTAGACGTTTAAACGAAGGAATAAGCTACGCTGAATTTAGTTATATGTTACTGCAATCCGTTGACTTTTTATATTTATATAATAATCACGGGGTAACGATGCAAATTGGTGGTAGTGACCAATGGGGTAACTTAGTTAGCGGTCTTGATCTTATTCGTAAAGTTAAAGGCAGTGACGCCGAAGTTGAAGTTATGACTGCCCACTTACTAACGAACAGTGAAGGTGTCAAGTTTGGCAAAAGTGTCGATGGCGCCCTATTCATTGATCCCAATAAATTTAGTCCGTATAAGCTATATCAATATTTTTATAATGTCGGAGATGAAGACGCTTATAAATACTTAAAGGTTTTTACCTTCTTAACAAAAGAAGAAATTGAAGCCATTAATAAGGAGCACTTAAAAGCTCCGCACTTAAGACTAGCGCAAACAAGACTCGCTCAAGAAATTTTAACGATTGTTCACGGCAAAGAAGCGTTAGAGCATGCCCTTAAAATGAGTGAAGCGCTCTTTAGTGGGGACGTTAAAGATTTAAAAGAAGAAGATATTCTTGAATTATTTGAAGACATTATTACGCCATTAGAAAAAAACATGAAACTTGAAGATGCGTTAATAACCCTTAAAGCAGCGACGAGTAAAAGAGAAGCGCGCGAACTAATTAACGGCAACTCGATAAGTGTTAACGGTACAAAAGAAAAAGATCCAAACCTAATATTAGATGAAATATATTTATTACATGGTAAATACGTTATTTTAAAAAGAGGTCGGCGTCAATACTTTGTCGGAGCGATTAATTAAAAGCATTATACATAAGAAAAAGACCCATCGGATTATCGATGGGTCTTTCTTTAATTTTAACTTTTGCCTAGAGGGCGCGGTTGTAGAATTCAATAATAAGTGCTTCTTGAATATCTTGGGCAACTTCAGTCCGTTCGGGTAAGCGATCAAAGCGGCCACTTAAGTTTTCTTTATCAACAGTGATAAAGGGGACCGGACGATCAACTTTTTCAAGATTGAATCTGAAGAGTTTTAAGTCACGACTTTTTTCCGCAACGCTTATACTAGCACCAACGGGGACTAAGAAGCTTGGGATATCAACTTTTTTACCATCGACTAAAATGTGGCCGTGGTTAACAAGTTGGCGTGCTTGCCTTCTTGTGGACGCTAAGCCTAAACGATAAACTAGGTTATCAAGCCGTGATTCGAGAATTTGAATAAACGCTAAACCGGTAACGACATCTTTATTTTTCTTCGCCATTAAGAATAAGCGTTTAAATTGCCGTTCATTGACACCATAAAGGTGACGAAGTTTTTGTTTTTCAATAAGTTGTTTCCCATATTCACTTACTTTTCTACGCCGTTTGTTCCCGTGTTGTCCGGGTCCATATGTGCGTTTTCTAAGCTCTTCACCTGTTTCAAGGATTGAATAGCCTAAGCGCCGGGAAATTTTCCAACTAGAACCTGTGTATCTCATGTGTTTTCCTCCTTTTCTTTATTTGCATACTAAACAAAAGGTGCAAACCCCTCGTTTCTGGATGTTTATTATTAGTCTTTTCGCCATATAGCTTAGGTTACTTGGATCCTTTAGTGAATAAACATTAGGCAAACGGTGTTTACATGCTGCTTACATGCCTTAATATAATATATTAACTATAAACATTAGTCAAGGTTTAAAGTTACTTTATTTTAAAATCTTATGATATTTATAAGTTACACTGCTTTATCTAAATCATCAGTTTCTTCGGGTTTTTTAATAATGGCACAAAAAGTCTCACAACTTTTCGCATAAGCACATCCGGCACAAGATCTTTTGTTTTGATAAATAAGAAAGAAGATGACACCGACAACCATCAATATAACAACGATTAAAATAATAATATCAGCAATACTCATAATAAGCCTCCAATTAACGTTGCGCCTTGATAAATAATGGTCGCAATTAAAAAGGCAACCGCCGTTTGAATTAACACTGCCTTTAGCATTTTACGGCTACTACCAAACTCTTTATGCATCGCTCCAATTGCCCCAAAACACGGTGCACTAAATAAGTTAAAGGCCATAAATGCATAAGCAGAAGCAGGGGTAAAAAAGGAAAAGATGGGGCTAGTGAAGATTGTCGTAGCGTTACCCGCTTCGCCGCTAAGTCCAGCGATAATTGAAAGTGAAGTTATAACTTGTTCTTTTGCAATTAACCCTTGAATAATACTAACCGCCGCTGCCCAGCTATTGACCCCTAAAAATGGATAAAAGACCCATGAGAAAAGGCGCCCAATATCACTTAGAATGCTTTCTTCAATCGGCACACCATATGTAAAAGTCCAATTAAAACTAAGTAAGATCCAAATAAAGATGGAAGCGAGGAAAATAATTGAACCAGCGCGTGTAATAAAGGCCGAAGTTTTTTCCCATGTCGTTTTAAATACATAATTAAGGTTTGGTGCTTTATATGTTGGTAACTCTTGAATAAAGGGTGAATAACCACCTTTATATAATAGTTTTTTCATTACAAGCGCAGTCATTAAAATGACGAAGACTGCTAAAAAGTATAGTGAAGCACTTACTAAACCATAATTATCTTTAAAAAAGTAACCGGCAAATAAAGTAATGATTGGTAATTTCGCGCTACACGGAATAAAAGGGGTTAAAAGAATGGTTAAGCGTCGTTCGTTTTCATCATTAATGGTCCGTGTTGCCATAATCGCCGGGACGCTACACCCACTACCAATGATAAAGGGGATTAATGCTTTACCAGATAAACCAACTTTCCGAAATACACGGTCAAAGAAAAAAGCAATGCGCGACATATAACCGCTTGCTTCTAAAAAGGCGATTAATAAAAATAAGATTATTAATTGTGGCACGAAACTTAAGACCGCTCCAACCCCAGTAACAATGCCATCAATCATAAGACTAACTGCCCAAGGTGACGCTCCCACGTTTTCTAAAAAAGTTGCAAAATGTACACTAATCCATGCAAAAAGGTCTTCAATTAAACCAGCAAGCGCTTGCCCGACTGGTCCTGCTGATAGAAAGTATACAGTAAACATAATTAAAATAAAGATCGGGATTGCTAAATATTTATTTAAAATAATGCGGTCGATTTTATCGGTTAAAGTGCGGGGATTTTCTCGGCTTGATACCGTCTTATCGCGTACTTTTTCAATAAATTCATACCGTTGATCGGCAACAACTTGTGGAATATCACTTTCATAATTTTGCATTAAGAGGTCACGCTCTTTACTAGCGTCTAATTCAATACGAATAGGGAGACTAATATCATTTTCTAAAAGTTTGATTGCTAAAAAGCGTCGTTCACGCATTAAGATGTTGTCTTCAACTTTTTTAATAATGTTTAAGAGTTCACCTTGATAGATAACTGGGTAATTTGCTGTATTAAACTCACCCTTTTTAATTAATTGAATTAACTCTTTAATTCCCGTTCTTTTAAGGGCGCTTATAGGGATAATTGGTACGCCTAGGAGTTTAGAGAGTAAGTCATGATTAATGCGGATGCCTTGTTCAAAAGCGAGGTCGGCCATATTTAAGGCAATAACCATGGGAATATTAAAATCATACAATTGGGTTGTTAAATATAAACTACGTTCAATCGCCGTACTATCGACAATATTAACTATTAAATCGATTTTTTCTTCGATAAGAAAACGTCGAACAATTTCTTCTTCAGGACTAAAGGGAGAAAGACTATATATACCTGGCAAATCGATAATTTCAAAAGTAGTGGTGCGCAATATACCTGATTTGCGCTCAATCGTAACTCCTGGCCAATTACCAACCTTTTGATTTGTGCCCGTTAAAAGATTAAATAATGAGGTTTTGCCGCTATTTTGGTTTCCAATTAAGGCTATTCTCATGCAATAACCTCAATTTCGACATTTTTGACATCATCTTTACGGACAAGTAATCGATATCCTCTTAATTCAAGACATATGGGATCGCCTAGGGGCGCGACTTTATTAATTGTAATAATGATTCCACGTGTTATGCCCATATCTAAAAGCCGCTGCTTAGTTGCTAAATCGCCACCATTTATTTGTAAAACACGGGCTTTTTGCCCTTGTTTCAAGTTATTTAATGTATTTACACTCACTGTTTGAGTAATTCCTTTCGTCTTCTGCATTGCTGCTCTCTCAATATACTATATTTAGCAACCTTTTTAAAGCAATATTAATGGTTAATTTTAGTAAAATTTGCAAAATGTATCTAAAAAAATTGTATAATATACAATAGTGAGGTTAAAACTTATGAAATTATCCTTTTTTATTACCCCCATCGATATTATATTTATAGTTCTAGCGGCCATTGTAACTATTGGCTTATTAATTTTCCTTTTATCAAAATTTGCCTTTCGGGGCGCGAAAAATAAAAAAATTTTAAAATCTTTATCTTTAAAATATTCCTATGTCCGGGGTTTATTGCTTGGTGAAAACATTCAATATATTAAACGCATTGAAGCCATTAGTGATATTAACTTATTAATGCGTCCCGCTTATGATGACTTTTTTGCCCGCTTTGAACAACTGCGCAACATTGAAGACCGGAAAGCAAGTCGGTCAATCCAAATCTTAAATGAAGCGCTTGCCGCTGGTCATAAAGAGTTTAAAAAAAGTTTAACGGAGCATCGCGCAATCATCTTAGATTATGAACGTAAAGTAACGCAACTTTCTAAAGACTTAACCGCGATGATTAAACCCGAATCCGAAATCCGTGAAGAAAGTGTCTATGACAAAGAAAAATTACGGATTATTAAAAATATGTATCGCGACAATAAAGATGATTTAGAAATTGTTGTACCGAGCTTTGAAAAAATCTTTAATCAAATTGAATTACTTTTTAAAGAATATGATACTGCCCTTAACGGCGCCTATTATGATGAAGCACGTATTTATTTAGAAAAGATTCGCCAATTTAATGATCAGTTAGAAAAAATATTACAAGTCTTACCACTTTTAGTTGTTAAAACAACAGTTTTAATTCCTGATAAGATAAATAACTTAAAACAACGGTATGAAGAAGCCGCAAGTTATAATGTTCCGCTGCATCACCTACGAGTAACTACCGAAATTGAAAACTTTACAAGCCAACTAGCGACTATTCGCCAACAATTAATTCGTTTTGACACACGTAATGTTGAAGAACGGTTAAATAAAATTGCCGACACAATCGATAGTTTAATGGAAAGTTTTAACATTGAAATAGATAAACAACGGGAGTTTGGTGAATTATATGACCAAACATATTTGCATGTAAATGAGCTTGAACAACGGTATGTCCGTCTTGTTAACCGGATGCCGCAAGTAAAAGAATATTACCAAATTAATCCACTTTATGAGAAAAAACTTGAAGAAGCCCATGTTTACATTAACTCCATGATGGGTGTAAAACGTAGTCTTGATGCTTTCTTACATAGTGCCACAAAGCAACCATATAGTTTACTAGTGGAAAAAGTGCATCAACTAAAAGAAGAAAGTAAAAAAGTCGAAGAGTTAATTCGGGAATTCCAAAGTTATATTGAGACCCTTCGTGTTATAGTTGAAGATGGCTTTGCAATTTGTAAAGTATTATTTATTCGCTTTAAAGAATTAGAAGTAATGTTACGCCGCCTTAATGTCGCAGCGTATAGTCAAAAATTTGATCAAGATTTTGATAGTGGTTACGCCATGATTAGTGATATAAGTGCTATTATTCGTAAACGCCCAATTGACGTTAGTCAAGTGGAAGTGCTCACTAATGAATTACGTAAGCTTTCAACTCGTTTAGAACAAACGATAACCGATGATGTAAATTATGCTGAATCTGCCGAACAAGTAATTGTAAGCCTTAATGCCTATCGTCCGCAATTTAGTGACTTACACGCTAAATTACGGGAAGAAGAACAACGTTTCTTTAATGGTCTATTTAAGAATACGTATGAAAATTCAATTGAACAATTAAAGAAATACCAAAACCGTAAACAATGATTTATTTTGATAACGCTAGTACTACTATAATTGATGAACGTGTTTTAAAAACATACCAAACACTCCTTTCAACGTATTTTGCTAATCCAAGCGGTATTCATAGTTTAAGTCGTGATGTCAATCGCTTACAAGATAAAGCGCGGAAAGAAATATTAAATTCCTTTCATTATGAAGGTGGGAAAGTTATTTTTACAAGTAGTGCGACCGAAGCTAATAATTTAGCGCTTAAAGGCTTATATTTGAATTATCGCAATCGCGGTAATGAAATTATTATTAGTGCTTTTGAACATCCTAGCGTTATAGAAACCGCGAAACATTTAGAAGCAGAATATGGTGCTAAAATAATTACCGTACCCGTTAATGAAGAAGGGTTATTTGATGTAGATTACTTTCGTAAATCTTTGTCTTCCAAAACTATCCTTGTATCTTTAATGGCGGTCAATAATGAAATTGGTTCTATTAATTTGTTTCACGAAATTAAGGAAATACTAAAAGATTATCCCAAAGTTATATTCCATAGTGATGTAACCCAAGCTGTTGGAAAGATTGATGTTGCGTATGATCTTTTTGATGCGTTTTCTTTTTCCGCCCATAAAATACATGGCTTAAAAGGAAGTGGTGCGCTAATCTTAAAAGAAAAACTAAGTCTTAATCCAATCTTTTTTGGTGGCGCTCAAGAAGAAGGAGTACGGGCGGGCACAAGTAATGCACCAACTAATATTCTTTTAGCGCAAACGGTACGCCTCGCGTTAGCTAGTCAAAACACGAATTTTAAGAAAGTAAATAGTCTTGCCACTAAGTTACGTGACTTACTGCTTGAATATCCTGATCTATTTATCATTAATTCACCACGTTCTAATCCGTACATCGTAAATTTTTCCTTACTACAGGCGAAAGCTTCGGTCGTATTAAACGGCCTTGAAATTAATGAGATATACGTTGGCACGACGGCCTCATGTAGCGCGAAATTACATGAACCATCGCAAAGTGTTTTAGCGACGACTAATGATAAAAAAAGAGCGCACAACGCCTTAAGAGTAAGCTTTAGTGCCACTAATACCATAGCCGAAGTTGAAACATTTTTTAAAGTATTATTACCACTTGCGAAAGGAGATAATCATGAATAAAAAACTAATGATCCACTTTGGTGAGTTATACACTAAAGGGAAAAATCGTCGTGACTTTATAAACAAATTACGCGACAACATAAATCATTCCTTAAAGAAATATCGGTTGCAAATCGAGACTAAACATGACCATATATATTTAAGTAAATTTACCGAAAGTAATATAAAAGATATTATTAATATTTTGCAAAATATAAGTGGCATCAACGCTATAAGTGAAGTCATCTTTTTAAGTCGTAATTTAGATGAAGTTAAAGATTATGCCTTATCATTAATTAAAGAAGAACAGTATGAAACCTTCAAAGTCATTACCAAACGAAAAGATAAAAATTATGATCTGCGAAGTGATCAAATTAACCGTGAAATCGCTAGTCATATTCTAAAAAATCATCATATAAAAGTTGATGTTCATAATCCTGAATTTGCCTTACGCTTAGAAATCGATTTAGAGCATATTATCGTTGTTGGTAAAAGGTATGAAGGACTTGGTGGTTATCCCCTTGGTGCAGCGGGTAAAGGTTTAGTACTCCTTAGTGGCGGTATTGATTCGCCGGTTGCCGCTTACTTAACGATGCGGCGCGGCATTAAAATAAGTGCAATTCACTTTGCCGCTCCACCCTATACTTCCGCTGAAGTTTTAAAGAAAATTGAAGACATTACCCGCAAATTAAACGCCTTTCAGCCGACAATTCGCCTCTATATTGTACCATTTACTAATTTACAACTTGAAATATATAAACAGGTTCCCCATAGTTATGCGATAACGATTATGCGCCGCATGATGGTCCGTATCGCACAAATTATTGCTAAACGTCATAACTTAAAAATATTAGTAACCGGTGAATCACTTGGTCAAGTTGCGAGCCAAACTCTAGAATCTTTAGTGGTTATTAATGAAGTGACAAATTATCCAATTATCCGCCCTCTAGCGACCGTTGATAAAAATGAAATTATAAAGATTGCTAAGCAAATCGATACTTACGATATATCAATCTTACCTTATGAAGATTGCTGCACAATCTTTGAAGTTAAAAACCCGGTGACAAGTCCCCGTTTAGATGAAGTTTTAGACTACGAAAGCCGCTTTGATTACGCTAGATTTATAAGTGAAGCCATCGGGGGAATCACTAAAGTGGATATAAGTATCAATGATGAAAAAGATGAATTGTTCTAAATAAAAAAGCTCCCTAACGGGAGCATTTTATTTTAAGATTAAAGTTCTTATTTCGCTAATGCTTTTTTAGCAGTTTCGGTTAAACCTTTGAATGTTTCAAAGTCATGAATAGCAAGTTCACTAAGCATTTTGCGGTTTACATTAATGTTTGCAAGTTTTAATCCGTGCATGAATTGGCTGTAGCTAATTTCACATAATCTGCAACCAGCGTTAATGCGTTTAATCCAAAGTTTACGATATTCGCTTTTTACTTTACGACGATCGTTATATGCGTATTGTAAGGAGTGCATTACTTGTTCTTTAGCAGTTCTAAAGAGTAAGTGTTTCGAACCAAAATAACCTTTGGCTTGTTTTAATACTTTTTTCCGTCTAGCTCTTGTAGCGGGTGAGTTTTTTACACGTGGCATTCTTTTCTCCTCCTAGTTTTGGATCAAATACTTAATCCGTTTGTAGTCACTTTTGTGGACTAATTGGGATTTCCGTAATTGACGTTTTTGTTTTGTTGTTTTGCGGGGGGCTAAGTGCGATGTATACGCAGAACTACGCACTAATTTGCCGGATTTGGTGACTTTAACCCGTTTGGTTAAAGAACTTTTACTTTTCATTTTTGGCATGAAACTTCCTCCTATTTCTTAATCTTACTCGCAAGAATCAAACTTAAGTTACGACCTTCGAGAGCGGCTTTCTTTTCGATGTTTGCAAACTCTTCCACTAAGGCAACAAAATCATTTAAGATTTTCTCACCGACATCAATGTGGGCCATTTGCCGACCCCGGAAGCGAATCGTAACTTTAACTTTATCGCCAGCTTGTAAAAATTCACGCGCTTTCTTGGCTTTTGTTTCAAGGTCATGGACGTCAATTACAGGTGACATCCGGATTTCCTTAAGTTCCACGATTTTTTGTCTTCTCTTTTGTTCTTTTGCCCGTTTTTGTTGTTCAAAACGGTATTTGGAATAGTTCATCATTTTACAAACGGGTGGTTTTCCGTTTGGATTAACGCAATATAAATCAAGTTCATATTGGTTGCTTGCAAGATCGATTGCAGCTCGGGTTTTCATCACTCCGAGTTGTTCGCCGTTTGGTCCGATTACGAGTACTTCAGGGAAACGAATATTTTCGTTCACTAATTCGACATTACGTTCGGGCCGTTCTCTGTTTGGGTTATAAATAAATTTGTCCTCCTAAATTTAATTTAAAAAGCGGGTACCGTAGAGATACCCGCATTACATAAACGTTTTTGTTTACTGTGACATCAACCAATTTACGTTGTAAATCTGGTGAGAAGCGGGTGCTTCTACTTTCCACTTTTTAGACATTAATAAAATACCATGAATGATATTATTTGTCAAATTTTTTAATTATTTTATCGCTAATTCGTATAAACGCGCAACTTCATTCCAGTTTACGACATGGAAGAAGGCACTTACGTAATCTGGACGACGGTTTTGATAATGTAAGTAATAGGCGTGTTCCCAGACGTCAAGTGCTAAAATAGGTGTTCCTTCAAGAAGTGGTGTATCTTGGTTTGGTGTGCTTAAAACTTTTAAACCATTTCCGGGGGTGACAATAAGCCAAGCCCAGCCTGATCCAAAGCGAGTTTTCGCGGCATTACTAAATGCTTCTTTAAAAGCATCAAATGAGCCAAAGCTTTCGACGATAGCGTCTAATAAACGACCCTTTGGTCCTTTACCATCATTAACTTCTAAGATTGACCAAAAGAGTTGATGGTTATAATGGCCACCACCATTATTTTGAACCGCACCGCGAATTGAAGATGGTAACTTATCAAGATTGGTAAGTAACTTTTCTAAATTCCATGTAGCGAATTTAGGTTCTTTTTCAAGCGCTGCATTTAAGTTGTTAATGTAGGCTTGATGGTGTTTTGTGTGATGAATTTCCATAGTGCGGGCATCAAAATAAGGTTCTAATGCACTATAAGCATATGGAAGTGGTGCTAATTTAAATGACATTTATTTGTCCTCCTTTTACTCTATTATTATCGCATTAAAAAGGAGAAATACGCCCTTTTATGCTTTATTTTTAATTTCAAGTTTAATTTTCTTTACAAAATCTTTATAGGGAACACTAATTTGTGCACTCTCACCAAATTGACGATAAGTAACGTTATTTTCACTTACTTCTTTATCACCAATTACTAAGGTATATGGTATTTTTGCTACTTGCGTTTGCCGTAAGCGATAACCTAGTTTTTCGTTAGCAGCGTTTAGCTCAACCCGTAATCCTAATTTTTGTAAACGACGGACAACTTTTTTACTATGGTTTAAATGTGCCTCATTATTAACAGGTAGGACACTAATTTGGGTAGGACTAAACCAAAGCGGAAATGCTCCAGCGTAATGTTCAATTAAGATGCCAATAAAGCGTTCAATTGAACCAAAGACGGCACGGTGTAACATAATGGGACGGACTTTTTGATTATGGCTATCAATATAAAACATATCAAAACGTTCGGGTAAATTCATATCAAGTTGAATCGTCCCACATTGCCAAATCCGGCCTAGTGAATCTTTAAGTTTAAAGTCAAGTTTTGGGCCATAAAATGCGCCATCCCCTTCGTTAATCTTAAAAGGAACACCACTAGCCTTACACGCTTTAGCGAGTGCCTTTTCACTTTCATTCCATATTTTAATATCACCAATATATTTGCTTTCTGGTCTCGTTGATAATTCAATATGGTAGGAGAGATTAAAGGTTTTATAAACTTCATCATAAAGTTTTAATAATCTTTTAATTTCACTTTGTAATTGATCTTTACGGCAGAAGATGTGGGCATCATCTTGGGTAAAGTTGCGCACTCTAAATAAACCGTTTAACGCCCCACTTGCTTCATGACGATGGACGTTGCCGTGTTCAGCTAAACGAATCGGTAAATCTTTATATGAATGGAGTCCATTATTATAAATTAAGATTGAACCGGGACAATTCATTGGTTTTACGGCGAAATCTTTTTCATCGATTTTCGTTGTATACATATTATCGCGGTAATTAGCCCAGTGGCCGCTAACTTCCCAAAGTTCTTTGCTAAGTAAGGTTGGGGTTTTTATGAATTCATAGCCAGCTTCGTGTTGCTTTTTAATCCACCAATGTTCGAGTTCATGGTATAAAATCATTCCTTTTTCTAACCAAAAGGGGAACCCTGGCCCGTATTCACTAAGCATAAAGAGTCCAAGTTCTTTGCCAAGCTTACGGTGATCTCTTTTTTTAGCCTCTTCAAGGTTATGGAGATGGGCATCTAACGCTTCTTTAGTAAAGAAAGCAACCCCATAAATTCTCGTCAACTGTTTACGAGAGGAATCGCCGCGCCAATAAGCACCAGCTAAACTTAATAGTTTAAAATGTCGGACATAGCGCGTACTTGGCATGTGGGGACCATAACATAAATCGATGAAGTCCCCTTGGGTATAAACACTGATTCGTTCCGCTATTTCCTTAATCAATTCAACCTTATATTCGTTGTTTTTAAATATTTCAAGCGCATCTTCCTTACTAACAATTTTTAAACTTAAAGGGAAATCTTTTTTGGAAAATTCATTCATTCTTTTTTCAATTACAACAAGATCTGCGTCATTAATAACGGTGTCACCAAAATCAACATCATAATAAAAGCCTTCACTGATAGCGGGGCCAATGCCAAATTTTGCATGGGGATATAAACTTAAAATTGCTTGCGCCATTAAGTGC
>Ga0265293_10001695_pt1 | contig 46973 bp, 40 predicted proteins | sample Munlanlewell138R_FD_192505 | JGI IMG/M metagenome (GOLD analysis project Ga0265293, IMG submission 192505) | Leachate microbial communities from a municipal landfill in Southern Ontario, Canada - Leachate well 138R | ecosystem: Engineered > Solid waste > Landfill > Unclassified | place: Canada... | reverse complement strand
ATCCAGCGCGCCAATGCCGCCGATAATGGCGCGGGTGACATCACGCGTGCTGATATCTTGTTGCAAGAATCGCGCCGCGCCCGCGAATACATCCAGCGTCGCCAGAACATGCGGATCGCGATAGGACAGCAGGGTCATCACCCCGCTTGCGGGATCAAAGCGGCTTTGCCCGCCATAGGCACCGCCGCGCACCCGCACCTGATCCCACAGCCATGTGGCATTCAGATAGCGCGCCGCCGCCTCGGACGCGCCGGTGGGCGGCAGGCCGGTGGGGTAAAGATCATGCGCCACGCCCACGAAATTCACCGCCGATGGCACGTCGAGCGCCAGCGCTTGCGGGTTGGGCACGTCGGGTGCGGCGATGTCAGGCAGCGGCACATCGGGCATATCCAGCGCAGCGATCAGATGCCGGATATTGGGCGCGATGATCCCGCGCATCCGGGGCGCCGCCGCGATCGAGCAAACCATATGCGCAGGCCGCACCAGCCAGGCGCGCAATGTCGCCAGCCGCGCGGCCAGCGGTTCGGACATATGCGCCCAATCGGCCAGCAGGCTGCGCAGAAACGCCAGATATGCAGTGCCATTCGCACCCTCGTCCAGCGCGCCCATCCGGTGATAGCCCGCGCGCAGCCGCCGATCGACGAAATCATGGCCCGCCGGGATCAGCGCCCCCTCAACCTGCGCCATTTCCTGCAGCACCAATTCGCGCAGCCGCGCGACATCATCAAACCGCGCATGCAGCAAGGCATCCTCAAATATGGCGACAAGATGGGCGATATTGCCATCAAGCGCGCTGGTGCGCAGAAAAAGCCAGGCCCCGCGCCCGCCCTGTGCCCAGATCGGCCGGGCGTCCAGCACCGGGGAAATCCCGCCGGTTTTCGCAGCCACGCGCCGGGCAAAGGCTGTGTGATCTTGCGTGCGCGTGCCCGTCTGAACCATCGCCACGCCCAAAAGCCGCGCATAGGGCCACCAACCGGCGGGCAGATCGCCCAGATCAAAGCCCAGATCGACATGGGTGATACCGCTGACCGCCGGCTCCTGCCAAAGCACGGCCGCCTGTGCTTCGCGCATCACCTCGACCATATCGGGTTCGAACCGGCGGGGCAGATCGGCCAGCGCCAGCACCGGAACCGAGGCCAGTTCCGCCGGCGTATCGGGGCGGGCCTGCGCCGCCTGCAGGGCCTGATGGGCGTCAGCGATCCGGGCAAAGCCAGCATCCCCCATGCTTTCGCGCAGGGCGGCAAGGCGGGCGGCCTCGGCCCCCGCGCGCGCGGCAGCCAGATCGGGATCAGCCTGCAGCAACACCGCGGCACGATGGGGGTTTTCCAGCAGATCACGTTCGATCATCGGTTCAAACAGCAGCGCGCCTTCGGCCAGCGCCTGACGCAATTCGGCCATTTCGCCCAGGTAATGCAGTTGCGAAAACGGCGCGCCGTCATGGCGCCATGTCTTGAGCGCCTCAAGCATCGCCACCAGACCTGCGGGCATATGGCCCTGTGGCCCTTCGCGCAGGCGAAACTCCAGCGTATTCAGCGCCCCCTCAAGTGCGGCTACATCAAACCCGTCGGCCAGCACCCGGTGCAATGTCGCAAGGATCACATCGCAAACCTCATCGAACCGCGCCGGATCAACGCCGGAAAGCCCGATGCGAAACATCGGCTGCAAGGTTTCCTCGGCAAAGCCGCTTTGGATCAGATCCTCGCCGAAACCGCCATCGATCAGCGCGCGCCGGATCGCGCCGGCCTGCCCCACCAGCAGATGATCAAGCAAAGCCCAGGCCAGCCGCCCCGTGCGCGTGGCGGGCGGATCAAGCGCCCAGGCCATGGATACAAACCCGTCGCGGCGCGGGCCAGCGGCCACAGGCGTGCCCGGATAGCTGGCGCGCAGGCTGCGCGGGGTATCAAAGGCGGGCTGCGGGGCCGTGTTCGCGGGTTCACCCGACGCCGCTTCGTCGAAATACCGGCCCACAATATCAAGCCGCTGCGCCGGATCATCATCGCCCGAAAACCACGCCAGCGCATTGGCGGGCGTATAAAAACGGCGGTGAAACGCGCGCATCAAAGGCAGGGTCAGATCGGGAATCGCATCAGGATCGCCGCCATAGCCCAGCCCATAGACCGTATCGGGAAACAGTGCGCGGCGCGTGGCTTCATCCAGCACCCCGCGCGGGGATGAGAAAAAGCCCTTCATCTCGTTATAGACAACGCCTTGCAGTTCCAGCGCATCGCCCCGGGGCGCGTAATGCCATGCTTCCTGGCGGAACGTGTCCTCGGTCAGGCGCGGAAAGAACACGGCATCGAGATAGACATCCACAAGGTTGTGGAAATCCTGCACATTCTGGCTTGCGACCGGGTAACAGGTCATATCCGGCCAGGTCATCGCATTCAGATAGGTCTGCATCGACCCCTTAAGCAATTCGACAAAGGGTTTACGCAGCGGATAGCGGCGCGATCCCGACAAAACCGCATGTTCCAGAATATGCGCAACCCCGGTGGAATCGCCCGGCAGCGTGCGAAAGGTGATGCCGAATACCTTGTTGGGATCATCATTGACCACCGACAAAACTTGCGCCCCGGTGGCGCGATGCTGATAAAGGCAGGCACGCCCGCGCAGCTCGGGAATGGTTTCTTCGGCCAACAGCCGGAATGCGGTGTGCTGATCCACGAAAATTCCTCGCCAGCTCAACTGCCCTTGGGTCAAGCGCCGCCCTGCGCTTTGGTTCCGCCGGCGGCGCAAATCCTATTTGTTGCCCAGCAAGGTTGCGAGTTCAAGCAAGCGTGAGCGGAATTTCCATTTTAACCTTGCCTTGCGGGCGATATCACCGGATCAACAAGCGCCGAGCCCCAAACCAGTCAGGACAGCCCGATGCCCAATGGTCGTTTTCAAACGCTGATGCCCGCTTTTGCCTTTCTTGGGTTATTCGTCTTGGTGACATGGGTGATGTATCTGGGGCAGACGATCCTGATCCCGCTGGCCTTTGCGGTGGTGGCGGCCTTTGTGCTGTGGCGGGTGGTCGAATGGCTGGGCACGGTGCGTTTCATCGGGCGCACGCCTTTGTGGCTGCGCCATATGGTGGTGCTGGTGATCTTTATCGTCGGGCTGGTGGTGATGGCGATCCAGATCCGGGTGAATATCGAAGTGCTGGTGGAACGCCTGCCGATTTATCAGACCAATATCATTCAGTTTCTGGACGGGATGCTGATCCGCTTCGGGCTTGATGAACAGTGGGCCGACGGGATTGCCGAATTGATGTTCGGCCAGTTCAACACCCAGGCGATTGCACGCTCGGCGCTGGCGGCACTTGGCAGCCTTGGCGGGCTGATCCTGCTGGTAATCCTTTACACTGTATTTCTGTTGATCGAATACACCGGTTTCGTGAAAAAGCTGCATCTGGCGGTGCGCGATTCCGCCGGCGTTGACCGCATCCTGACCATTTCGCGCCATGTGAACGAGCGCATCGGCGGCTTTCTGGCGGTCAAAACGCTGGTCAATATCATTCTGGCGCTGGTGTCTTATGTCGCGATGTTGCTGCTGGGGATCGAACTGGCGGGGTTCTGGGCCATCGTCATCGGCGTGTTGAACTATATTCCCTATCTGGGATCGATCATCGCCGTGGCCTTTCCGGTGCTGACCACGCTTGCCCAAAGCGGCAGCCTGCGCGAAACCGTTGTGGCGCTGGTGGTGCTGACGCTTATTCAGGTGATCGTAAGCTGGGCGGTGGAACCGCCGCTGATCGGGCGGCGGCTGAACCTCAGCCCGCTGGTGGTGCTGCTCAGCCTTGCAAGCTGGTATGCGCTTTGGGGGCTGTCGGGGGCGGTGCTGGCCATTCCGATGACGGTGATCATCCTGTCCATTCTGGGCGCGATCGACGCGACCCGCCCGATCGCGATTCTGCTGTCAAACGACGGGCGGGCTTAGGCATCATTCCTCGGGGGCGGCATCCTTGCCATAGGTGCCCCATGGCGCGCCGGTGCCGGTAGGTGGCACCTTGTCGGCGCGCGAATAGCTGTGCAGATAGGCCTTGGCGATGAAATGCGCCGAAATCGGTGCAGAGAGGAACAAAAACAGCGTGATCAGCAATTCGTGAAAGGAAAACACCCCCCACACCAGCGCGAAAAACAGCATCGAGGCGATCAGGATACTGCCCACCCCCAGCGTGGTGGCCTTGGTCGGCACATGCAGCCGCGCCATCGGATCGGACAGTTTCACCAGCCCCAGCGATCCCACCAGCCCGAATATGCCGCCGATCACCAGCAACAGCGATATGATGATTTCTGTGATCATGGCTGCCCCTATTCAATCACATCGCTGCGCAGCATGAAGCGCGCATAGGCCACGGTCGAAATGAACCCCGTCATCGCAAAGATCATCGAGGCCTCGAAATATACGGTCGTGCCCATCAGCATCCCGAACAGGCTGATCAACGCGATGACATTGATCACCATCGTATCCAGCGCCAATATCCGGTCGGTCATTACCGGCGCCACGGCGACCCGGTAAAGGTTGAACAAAAGCGCCAGACTGAAACACCCGAACGCGAAATAAAGCGCATATGTGATCATTCAAAGATCTCCTTCAGGCGGCGTTCATAGCGGGCCTTGATATCATCACGCACGGCCGCAGGGTCATCGGAATCAAGGCAATGGACCAGCAGGCTTTGCCCATCTTCGGACAGATCCGCCGAAACCGTGCCCGGCGTGATGGTGATCGTGCCCGCCAGCACCGTGATCGCCGTGGGGCTGCGCAGATCCAGCGGCACGCTGACCCAGCAGGATTTGATATCGCGGTTGGGCTTGGTCAGGATGGTGATCGCCACGCTGATATTGGCCATCACGATATCCCACAGCACCACGGCCACGAATTCCACGATCATGCGCGGATTATGCAGCCGGGGCCGCACGGTCCAATAGGCCGTGGTGATCAGCGGGATCGCGGTGCCCAGCACCAGCCCCAGCACCAGATTGCCCAGCGTTACCTGGTTGACCAGCATCTGCCAGATCACGATCAGCACCAGCGTCAGCACCGGATGGGGGAAAATGCGGCGGATCATTGCAGGCCCCCCTCAAGGCTGACTGGCCCAAGCACGGCGGCGATATAACCCTGCGGCGCATGAAGCTGCGCGGCCGTCGCATCGAGATATGCGGTAACCGGCCCGGAAAAGACCGCCAGCGCCCCAATCGCCGCCACCAGCGCCACAGTCGCGATCAGCGGCACGGGCCGCAGCGTCGCCGGCACGGCTGCCGCCTTAACGCCGCCACCGCTTCCGCCCCAAAACACCAGGCTTCCCGCCCGCGCCAGCGCCGCAATCGCCACCAGCGATGTCGCCAGGATCACGGCCCAGATCAGCACCACATGATCGCCGCCCCGCACCGCATCAAGGATCAGCAGCTTGCCCGCAAAACCCGAAAGCGGCGGCAGTCCGGCCATCGCGATGGCCGTGGCGAAAAACAGCGCCGCAATCAGCCCATGCTGGGCAATGGCGGGGGCGGGGCGCAGCGCCTCGGACCGGCGGGCGCGCACCAGATCGACGACGAAGAACAGCGCCGCCACCGCCAGCGTTGAATGGATGATGTAATAAAGCCCCGCCGCCGTGCTTTGCGGCGTGAATTGCGTCAGCGCTACCAGCACCGTGCCCATCGACGCAATCGCGCCAAAGGCCGCCAGTCGGCCCAGCCGTTCCGCGCCCAGCATCCCGATCATCCCGATCGCCAGCGTGATCAGCGCCGCCGCCATCAGCCACGGCCCGGCAATCCCCTCGGTCGCGGCGACGCCCGGCCCAAAGGCCAGCGTGAACATCCGCAAGATGCCATAGGCGCCCACTTTGGTCATGATCGCAAACAGGGCCGCCACCGGCGCGGGGGCATTGGCATAGGTTTCCGGCAGCCAGAAATGCAGCGGCAACAGCGCCGCCTTGGCCGCGAACACCAGCAACAGCAAAATCGCCCCCACCCGCATCAGCGCCGTATGCTCGGGCCCCAGCGCCGCCACACGCACCGCGATATCGGCCATGTTCAGCGTGCCGGTCACCGCATAGATCGTGCCAAGCGCGAACAGAAACAGCGCCGAGGCCAGCAGGTTATAGGCCACATATTGCACGCCCGCGCGAAAGCGCATCGCCCCGCCGCCATGGATCATCAGCCCATAAGATGCGATCAGCAGGATTTCGAAAAACACGAACAGGTTGAACGCATCGCCGGTCAGAAAGGCGCCGTTGATCCCCATCAACTGAAACTGAAACAGCGCATGGAAATGCCGCCCCCGTCCGTCCCAGCCGGACCCTGCCGCATAGGCCAGCACCACCAGCGCCAAAACCGCGCTTAGCAACACCATCAGCGCCGACAACCGATCCAGCACCAGCACAATGCCAAAGGGCGCGGGCCAGTTGCCCAGCTCGTAAACCGTGATCGTGCCGCCGGCGGCCTGCACCAATAGCCCCAGCGCCAGCACCAGCATCCCCACGGCCGCTGCGCCCGAAAATACCCGCTGCAGGAACAGATTTCCCCGCATGGCCAGCACCATGATCGCGGCCAGAACCGCGGGAATGACAATGGGCGCAATAATCCAGTGGGTCATTCGCTCGCATCCTGTTTGGGGCTCAGGTCTATCCGGTCGGTGCGCCCGGAAATGAACGATCCAAGCGACATCAGCACGATCACCGCCGTCATGCCAAAGGCGATCACAATCGCCGTCAGCACCAGCGCCTGGGGCAGCGGGTCGGTATAGCTGTCTACCCCGTCGCGCAGCACAGGCGGCATATTGACCACCAGCCGCCCCGAGGCGAACAAAAACACATTCACCGCATAGGATATCAGCGTCATACCCACGATCACCGGAAAGGTCCGCTGCCGCAGCACCAGATAAATCCCCGCCGCTGTCAGCACGCCAATCGCGCTTGCCACAAGCAATTCCATGGTCACGACATCCTTTCTGCGGGGGCAATTTCATCGGGCGCCGGCTCGGGCGCGGGGCGGATATCGGCATACATCACCGATCCGCGCGACAGGCCCGACAGGCTTTCAAGCGCCAGCATCACCGCGCCCACCACCGTCAGAAACACCCCAAGGTCAAAGGCCATGGCGGTTGCCAGTTCAAACTGCTCCATCGGGGGGATGCGGAAATAGCCAAAATCGCTGGTCAGGAAAGGCCGGTCCGCGAACCATGCGGCAATGCCGGTAAAGCTCGCGATCAGCACCCCCAGCGCGATAAAGGTGTGATACTGAAACCGCTGACGCGCCACGGCCCAGTCAAAGCCGCTGGCCATATATTGCATCAACACGGCAATCGCCACGATCAGCCCGGAAATGAAACCCCCGCCCGGCTCGTTATGGCCGCGCAGGAAAATATAAACCCCGACCAACAGCGCAATCGGCATCAGCGCCTGGGTCGCCACGATCATCATCACCGGATGCCGGTCACCGGCCAGCGCCTGTTCAGGGCGCCATTGATCAAGCCAGCGCCCGGCCGAACTGCCGACAACCGCCTGGCTCAGGGCAAAGATGATCAGCCCGGCAATCCCCAGCACCGTGATTTCACCCAACGTATCAAAGCCACGGAAATCGACCAGAATGACGTTCACCACATTGGTGCCGCCGCCGCCGATATAGGAATTGGCCAGATGATAGGCCGAAATGGATTCAAACGCGGAATCGCGCAGCAAGATCGCATAGACCAGCGCCGCCATCGCGCCGCCGCCCAGCAGCGCGATCGCCCCGTCGCGAAACCTGCGCGCGGGCGCGCTTTCACGCGGGGTATGATTGGGCAGGAAATTCAGCGCCAGCAACATCAGCACGATGGTCACCACCTCGACCGAGATCTGCGTCAGCGCCAGATCGGGCGCGGACAGATAGACAAAGCCCAGCGACACGATCAGCCCCGCCACCCCCACAAGGATCAGCGCCAGCATCCGGTTGTGATGAAACAGCACCAGCGCCCCCACCGCGCCCACCAGCAGCACCCAGCCCGTCAGCGCCACGATATTGACCGGCGCCATCACGCGGTTCGGCGCCCCCATATCCCCGCCCGACCAGGCCCAGAGGCCCGCAACCGCGGCCGTGATCACGAAAATCCCGGCAAAGCGGGTAAAGGCGCCGTCATGCAGCAGATCGGCGCACCAGCGGCTTGCGCCCACGGTCGCGCGCATGATCGCATCGAACATCCCCTTGGCCTGCAGCCAGGCCCCGCGCTGCCAACGGCCCGCCAAACCCGCGTGGCGCGACAGCACCACGGCCCCGCCCGCAACCGCGACGATCGACATCCACAAGGCAGGCGTGAACCCATGCCAGATTTTCAGCGCATAATCGGGCAATTCGCCCCCGATCACCGCGCCCGCGCTGGCCGCCACCAGCGGCCCTGCAATCAGCGCCGGCATCAGCCCGATCAGCACCACCAGCACCGCCAACAGCGCTGCGGGCCCCCACATGCCAATGCCCGGATCATGGGGGCTAGCCGGGTAATCGCGCCGCTGCGGCCCCAAAAACACATGCCAGATCAGCCGCAGCGAATAGGCCACCGAAAACAGCGCGCCGATCGTCACCAGCACCGGAAACAGCCAGCCCTGCCCGGCCCAGGCGGTATGGGCGGCTTCCTCAAGCATCATTTCCTTGGACAGGAACCCGTTGAACAGCGGAATCCCCGCCATCGACAATGCGGCCACGGTAGTAATCACGAAGGTCACGGGCATAAGGCGGCGCAACCCGCCCAGCCGCGCAATATCGCGGGTATGGGCGGCGTGATCGATGATCCCCGCGCTCATGAACAAGGCCGCCTTGAAGGTGGCGTGGTTGATGATGTGAAACACCGCCACGACCGCCGCCATGGGCGTGCCGAAACCCAACAGCATGGTGATCAGCCCCAGATGGCTGACGGTGGAATAGGCCAAAAGCGCCTTGAGATCATCTTGAAACAGCGCGATCACCGCACCGGTGATCATGGTGATCAAGCCCACCGTGGCCACGATATAAAACCATTCCGGCGTGCCCGACAGCACCGGCCAAAGCCGCGCCATCAGGAAAAGCCCGGCTTTGACCATCGTGGCCGAATGCAGATAGGCCGAAACCGGCGTCGGCGCCGCCATCGCATGCGGCAGCCAGAAATGGAACGGAAACTGCGCCGATTTCGTGAACGCCCCCAACAGGATCAAAAGCAGCGCCGGCAGATACATCGGGCTTGCCTGAATGGCGTCCTTGTGCTGCAAAATCACGCTCAGATCATAGCTGCCGGCGATATTGCCCAGGATCAGCATGCCCGCGATCATCGCAAGCCCGCCCATGCCGGTCACCACCAACGCCATGCGCGCCCCCTGACGGCCCTCGGGCAGATGGCTCCAGAACCCGATCAGCAGAAAGGACGACAGGCTGGTCAATTCCCAAAACACCAGCATCAGCAGGATGTTATCGGACAGCACGATCCCCACCATCGCGCCCTGAAACAGCAGCAGATAGGTATAAAACTGCCCCATCGAATCGCGTTCCGACAGGTAAAACCGCGCATAGAGGATGATCAAAAGCCCGATGCCAAGGATCAGCCCGGCAAAGAGCAACCCCAGCCCGTCGAGCATGAAATTCGCATTCAGCCCCAGCGCGGGCATCCAGTCGATGCGGTAAAGAAACACCTCGCCGCCCAGCACCGCGGGCGCATTCACCATCAGCAGGATAAATGCCAGCAATGTCGGCAGGGCCGCAAAGGCCGCGCAGGCATCGCGCCCCGCGCGGATCATCAGGCCCGGCAATAGCGCACCCATAAACGGCAGTGCCGCGATCAAAGGCACAAAAGCGCCGATCGTTTCCATGTTCCCTGCCCCCCAAGCCGCCTTTTGCGCTGACCCACGCGTTATTTGGCGGCTGTTTAGCCCGCATAATTACAAAATTCCAGTATTTCCGGACAAAACATGCCGAAAACTGCGGGCGGGGCCGATTACTTTTCCGTCAGCTTCAATTCGATCCGGCGATTTTGTGCCAGCGCAGCGGGGCTGTTGCCGGGGTTGACCGGCTGATATTCGCCAAAACCGGTCGCGGCCAGCCGATTGGCCGGAAAGCCCAGAACATCGGTCATGAAGCGCACCACCGAAAGCGCGCGGGCCTGGCTGAGTTCCCAGTTGTCGGCAAAACGCCCCGCGCCCGACAGGGGCGTGCGGTCGGTATGGCCATCGACGCGCACGACCCAATCGATTTCGGGCGGGATGTCGCCGGCGACATCGGCCAGAATACTGGCCACACCGGCAATCTGCGCGCGCCCTTCCAGCGCCAGATCGGCTGAACCCGGTTCAAACAGCACTTCCGAGCTGAACACGAAACGGTCGCCCACAATCTGCACGCCTTCGCGTTCGCCCAGAATATCGCGCAAACGGCCAAAGAATTCGGATTGATAGCGTTCCAGCCGACGGGCCTCTTCCTCAAGCCGCTGACGCTCGGCTTCCTCAAGCGCCGCGCGGCGGCGTTCTTCGGTTGCAACCTGCGCAAGGGCGGCGTTGAGCCGCCCGGTCAGGCTTTCGATCTGGACCTGCGCGGCGGCATCGCGATCCTCGCTTTCGCCCAGAATGTTTTCCAGCGCCCCAAGCTGCGCACGCAATTCCGCCACCTGCGCATTCAAAAGCGCGACTTGACGCTGGCTTTCGGCGGTGCTGGCCGCCTGTTCATCAAGCGCGCGATTGGCCGTGGCCAGCAGCAAGGCCCGTTCCTCGGCCAGATCAAGCCGTTCAAGCGCCTGTTCCTCGGCCGCGATCTGCGCGGCCAGCGCTGCGGCCAGATCGGCTTGTAACCGGGCCTCGTTTTCGGCGCTGCCTTGCAGGGTTTCGACCTCGGCCAGCGCGGTTGCAAGGGCCTCATCGGCCGTTTGCGCGCGGGCTTCGGCGTCGGATCTGGCGGCTACGGCGGCGGCCAGCCGGGCCGTCAGATCATCGCTGGCGACCTCGGCGGCGGCCAGCAGCGTCAGCGTATCTTCGGCCCGCTGGCGCTCGGCCTCAAGCGCAAGGGTCATGGCGGTCAGTTCGGCATCGGCATCGCGCAGCCGCGCGCGCAAGGCCTCGGCGGCGGCAGCATCGGCGATGCGCGCCTGTTCGGCGGCGGAAAGCGCCTCGGCCTGGGCATCCGCGCGAAGCTCCAGATCGGCGATCAGCGCCTCCAGTGCCTCGCGGCGGGCGGCTGCCAGCCGGGCCTGTTCTACCCCGTCATCCAGTTCCGTGCGCGCCGCCGCAAGCGCGGTATCCAGCGCATCACGTTCGCTTTGCAATTCCGCCTGTGCGGTTTCCATCGAGCGCAGATTTTCCTGCAACGTATCACGTTCCAGCAACATCGCGGCAATCTGGGCCTCAAACCCCGCGATTTGTTCGGATTGCGCGCCGATCTGGCTGCGCAGGCTGGCAACCATCGCATTCTGGGCGGCGATTTCGCCCTGCGCTTCGGCAAGGGCGGTATCAAGCGCGCTGGCCTGTTCCTCAAGCCCAAAGGCGCGCTGCTGTTCCAGTCCCAGCGCATGGGCCAGCGCATCAAGTTCCGCCGACAGCGAATCCAGCGCGCTTTCCTGCCCGGTGATCGTGTCGCGCAACATGCTTTGGACCACGACAAAGATCGTCAGCACGAACATCAACACCAACAAAAGCGCCGTCATCGCATCGACGAATCCGGGCCAGATACTGCCCGAAATCCGCTGTGCAGGACGACGCGAAAGGGCCATGTCAGCGCCCGCCGTATTGCTGGCGAATGGCCCGCGTCAGCGCCGCCAGATCGGCGCGCAGATCATGCAGCATTTCCTGCCGCCCGGCGGATAATTCCTCAAGGATTCGCAGCAGTTGCACATCGATTGAACGCAACCGCATCCGGGCCTCGACATCCACCGGGGGTTCGGCCTCGGTTACCGCAGAGGTGCTGGCCTCAAGTGCGGCGGCCAGCCGTTCCTGCCCCTCGGCCAACCGTTCAAAGCCGCGCGTCGCGCTGTTATCCGCGTCGATCTGCATCGCAAGCTGTTGCAGCGCGCCGGCCAGATCATCCAGCCTGCCATCGACGCGGGCGCGGCTCGCTTCGGATTGGGCGAACAATTGTTGCAGCCGGTCCATCTGTTCGGCCATGTGATCAAGCGCGGCGCCGACCATGCCGGTATCGCCGCCTTCATTTTCACCGGCAAAACTGATCCGGGTGATGGTGGACAGCCATTCTTCCAATTCGCGGAAAAAGCGGTTCTGCCCATGCGAGGCAAACAGTTCCAGCAACCCCACCACCAGTGACCCCGCCAGCCCCAGAAGCGACGATGAAAACGCCACCCCCATGCCGCCCAACTGGCTTTCAAGCCCGGTCATCAACCGGCCAAAGACATCCACCCCGCTTTCGCCCGCCGCCGGGGCCAGACCGCGAATGGTATCAACCATCGCTGGCACCGTGGTGGCCAGCCCATAGAACGTTCCCAAAAGGCCAAGGAAAATCAGCAGGTTGACGATATAGCGCGTGATATCGCGTTCTTCATCCACGCGGGTTGCCACACTATCCAGAATCGTCTGGCCGGAGGTGGTGGAAATCTGGCCATGCGCGCCGCGTGTGCGCAACAGCGCCGCAAGTGGCGCCAACAGCCGGGGCGCGCGCCCTGCGGGGTCGCGCAGGCGCTGGCCCCGTATGAACCGTTCGATCCAACTGACCGAGGTTGCAAGCTGCACCACCTGCCAGAAACAGGCCACGACCCCGGCGATGAACACAATACCGATAAAACCGTTCAGCCAAGGGTTCGCCAGAAAGACCGAGGCCACCCGCGGATAGGCGATATAGGCCCCGATCCCCACCAGCAGCAGCACAAGCACCATAAAGGTGATCTGGCGCACCGGTTGCGAAAAATGTAGCTCGACCTCGTGATCCGGGTGGTCCATCTGGACGGTCCTGACCTGATTATGTTGTTTCTGTTTCGCACGATAGGGGCAGAGCCCCCCAAATGCCAACACTCAAACGCCCCGGCATCGGGCAGCACCGGTTCACCATGTCACGACCCCTGCCCGACCATAGAACGCACCCGCGCGTCAAGCCAGCGCAACGGCGCATCCTCAAGCCCCAGCGCATCCAGATGCTGCACCGTATTATGCAGATATTCGGCATTCGGCCCGCGCCCGCCGGTGGCATGGGCGATGATGCTTGCCTGTTCCTCAAGCGCCAGATCGCCGCAATATTGCACATGGTCGCGGTCGATCACATAGGCCAGCGCATCGACCCGCCGCCCATCGGCCAGATCCAAGGGTAGCACCGCCTCGCGGTAGGCAGACGATATCAATTCGCGCTCGCGCAGATAGGCAAGCGTTTCATCCGCATCCGCGCCCGCCACGCAAAAGGCCACCCCATCGCATATCGCACCTTCGGCCGCATCGAGCGCCAGCACCAGCCCCGGCGCCTCGGGGCTGCCGCGATGGTGGATCGAATGCATGCAAAAGCTGCGCTGATAGCCCACAAGCCGGGCGATCACGCGTTCGCCCCAGCGAAATCCGGGGTTCCAGATCAGCGATCCATAGCCGAATATCCAGATCTGTTGCATGCGCCGCCTCTGGTTTCTGTCGTGCAGGCCCTATAAACACTACCCAATGCCGACAGGAAAGGCCCCCCATGCGCTTATTCATCGCTCTTGCCACAGTTGTGTTTCTGGCCGCAATCGGCTGGGGCGGATATTGGTTCATCGGGTCATCCGCGGTGGAACGCAGCCTGAACAACTGGTTACAAGACCGCCGGGCCGAAGGCTGGCAGGCCGATGTCCGGACGCTGCAAACCCGGGGCTTTCCTTCGCGCTTTGATACCACGATCACGGGGCTGGAACTGGCCGATCCCGAAACGGGGCTGGCGTGGCAATTGCCCCGGCTGGAAATTCTGGCGCTCAGCTATCGGCCGAATCATATCATCGCGATGCTGACCGGCCCGCAGGTTCTGGCCACGCCGCAGCAGCGGATTACGGTCACCAGCGACAGTCTGCGCGGCTCGGTCGTATTCGTGCCCGATACCGATCTGACGCTGGACCGGGCGAATTTTGAACTCAGCGATATCACGCTTGCATCGACGCTGAGCTGGGACAGCGCGCTGGAAAGCGGCCGGATCGGGACACGGCGCAACAACACCAACCCGCTCGCCCATGACATCGCGTTCGAGGCCATATCTCTGCGCCCGTCCGATGCGCTGCGCAGCCGGCTTGATCCCGCCGGCCTGTTGCCCCCGGCCTTCAGCCAGTTTGGCGCGGATGTGACCGCCACCTTTACCGCGCCATGGGATCGGCACGCGGTCGAAACCGCCCGCCCGCAGCTTAGCGATCTGGATATCCGGCAGATCCGCGCATCCTGGGGCGATCTGGAACTGCGCGCAACCGGGCGCATCAGCGTCGACACGCAGGGTATTCCGAGCGGCGAAATCACCCTCAACGCCACCAACTGGCGCGACATGATCGAAATCGCCCGCAATTCCGGCGCCTTGCCCGAAGGCATGGTCGGCCCGCTGACCTCGGCGCTGGAATTTCTGGCCCGGCTGAGCGGCGACAGCGACACGCTCAACGCGCCGCTTGCCTTTCGCGATGGCCGCGTGATGCTGGGCCCGATCCCGCTGGGCGAGGCGCCGCGCCTGATCCTGCGCTGACAGGCCGCACGCCGCACCGCCTGCCAGCCCCGGATTACCCGCAGCGCGAAAAGCCGCAGCTTGCGCAGGTCATGCAACCCTCGATCATCCGCATCTCATAGCTGCCGCAACTGCTGCAGGATTTGCCACGCGGCGCGGCGGGGTTGGTATCGTCGAAATGCGGATCGGCCTTTAGCCCCATGCCTTCGCCGGCGATAAAGCCGATGGCAATCAGGTGGCGTTCAATCACCCCGCCAATCGCCGCAAGGATCGAAGGCACATATTTGCCCGCCATCCAGGCACCGCCGCGCGGATCGAACACGGCTTTCAGCTCCTCGACGACGAAGCTCACATCTCCGCCCCGCCGGAACACCGCCGAAATCATCCGCGTCAGCGCCACGGTCCAGGCGAAATGCTCCATGTTTTTCGAGTTGATGAACACTTCGAACGGGCGACGATGGCCACCGATGACGATATCATTGATGGTGATATAGATCGCATGTTCGCTGTCGGGCCATTTCAGTTTGTAGGTATTGCCCTCAAGCGCCTGCGGCCGGTCCAGCGGCTCGGCCAGATAGACGACCTCGGCCCCCGACTGGCTGTCGAGCACCGGCTCCTGCCCCGGCTTGGCGCTTTCAGCCTCGCTGACGCTTAGCACGCTGCCGGTGACATCATTGGGCCGGTAAGTGGTGCAGCCTTTGCACCCCGAATCCCAGGCCGCCATATAGACATCCTTGAACGCGTCAAAGCTGATATCCTCGGGGCAGTTGATCGTTTTGGAAATCGAACTGTCCACCCATTTCTGCGCCGCCGCCTGCATGCGCACATGATCAAGCGGCGCCAGCGTCTGGGCATTGACAAAGTAATCGGGCAAAGGCGCGTCGCCGAATTTGTCGCGCCACATCTGCACGGCATAATCGACCACCTCTTCCTCGGTGCGCGATCCGTCCTTTTGCAGCACCTTGCGGCTGTAGCTATAGGCAAAGACCGGCTCGATCCCGCTGGAAACGTTGCCCGCATAAAGCGAAATCGTGCCCGTGGGCGCGATCGAGGTCAAAAGCGCATTGCGGATGCCGTGTTCGGCAATTGCGGCGCGCACATCGGCATCCATATGCACCAATGATCCCGAGGCCAGGTATTTTTCCGCATCGAACAGCGGGAAAGCGCCCTTTTCGCGCGCAATTTCGACCGACGCCAGATATGCGGCGCGGGCGAGCGCGTGCAGCCAGCGCTCGGTTTGACGCGCCGCCTCCTCCGACCCATAGCGCTGCCCCACCATCAGCAAAGCATCCGCAAGCCCGGTCACCCCCAGCCCGATGCGGCGCTTGTTCTGGGCCTCTGCCTCTTGCTCGGGCAGCGGGAAACGCGAGGCATCGACCACGTTATCCATCATCCGCACCGCAACCGCCACCAGATCGGACAGCGCCTGCTCATCAAGCTTTGCGCCCTTGCCAAACGGATCCTTCACCAGCCGCGCCAGGTTGATCGAGCCCAGCAGACAGGCGCCATAAGGCGGCAGCGGTTGCTCGCCGCAGGGGTTGGTGGCCGCGATCGTTTCGCAATAGGCCAGATTGTTCATCGCATTGATCCGGTCGATGAAAATCACCCCCGGTTCGGCATAATCATAGGTCGCGCGCATGATCCGGTTCCACAGATCGCGCGCCGAAAGCGTGTGATAAACCTTGTCGCCGAATGACAAATCCCACGGCAGGTCACCCTTGACCGCCTCCATGAAATCATCGGTCACCAGCACCGACAGGTTGAACATCCGCAGCCGCGCCGCATCGCGCTTGGCCTCGATGAAATCGAGGATATCGGGGTGGTCGCAACGCATCGTCGCCATCATCGCGCCCCGGCGCGAGCCCGCCGACATGATCGTGCGGCACATCGCATCCCAGACATCCATGAACGACAGCGGCCCCGAAGCATCCGCCGCCACCCCGTGCACCGCCGCGCCGCGCGGCCGGATGGTGCTGAAATCATAACCGATCCCGCCGCCCTGCTGCATGGTCAGCGCCGCCTCTTTCAGCATGTCGAAAATGCCGCCCATACTGTCGGGGATCGTGCCCATGACAAAGCAGTTGAACATCGTCACCGAACGCGCCGTGCCCGCGCCCGCGGTGATCCGGCCTGCGGGCAGGAATTTGAAATCCTCAAGCGCGTGATAGAAACGCTCTTCCCAATGGGCAGGCTCTGCCTCGACCTCGGCCAGCGCGCGCGCGATGCGCCGCCAGCTATCTTCGACGGTCAGATCAACCGGCGCGCCATCAGGCTGTTTCAGCCGGTATTTCATATCCCAGATCTGTTCGGCGATCGGGGCGGAAAAGCGGGTCATGTCAAGGCTCCGTTCTGGCGCGGCGGGCGGATGGCGGCACCGGGTCTGTTACAACTTGCAAGATACTATCTTACATTCTAGCATCCAGAAGTTGTTTGGCGTTGGTAGGTGGGTGTTTCGCCTTACGACGCAACACATGGTATGACAGTTTGGCAGACTTCGCACATCTTGTGAAGTGCGCAAGCTGGCCCGAGAGCAGATTCCGCCCGGTCGTGCGTGTAGCAAGCGGCCCTGTCAGGAAATGTTATCTGTCTCGGTTTTGCGGGGAATTTCACCCCCGTTTTGGTGTTCGTGCGCCCCGTTCGGGCCTGTGACCAGCGTAGCGATTGCATCCGCATTTTCCATCCCAACCAGCGGGCAAAAAGCCTGTCCGCCGCGCAATCGGAGCCGCCCGCATGGCAACTGAGATCACTGTTCGCCCCTATAATGGATCGGTGCTTGCGCTGGATTTGCTTGGAACGAATTCACTTGTCTTAAATGCATTTGGCGCGTCGATAACCGGCACGATCACAGATGGTGATGGCTTTTTGGGCAGTGACGACAATAGTAATACAACATTTAATGGCCAACCGATCACCTATATCGGCCAAGGCACTGCCCGACCGGCTTTGGCCTTGGGACTCGGCACAAAAGTTCCCTTGATCGCTTTTAAAGCGGGAGGGCAAATATACTTCCATTATCCTGAAGGGCCACCCAATCCCTTATCTGCACTGTCACTTGAAACAAGCCTCACCGCCACCCCTTACGGCCCCATCTGCTACACCGACGATACGCTGATCGACACGCCGCGGGGGCCGCGCGCGGTGCAGGATCTGGCCGCGGGCGATCTGGTGCGCGATATCGATGGTGCGGATCACCCCATCCGCTGGATCGGGCGGCGCAGCGTCCATATCCCCAAAATGCTGCATGGTGCGCTGCATCACTGGCTGCCGGTCGTTATCCGCAAGGATGCCTTTGGCCCCGGCCAGCCGCATATACCGCTGCGCGTATCCCAACAACACCGCATCCTGATTTCCGACGCCATGGCCGAATTGCTGTTCGCAAGCCCCGATGTGCTGGTGCCCGCCCGCGCGCTTTTGGGCGATATCGCGCATATCGATCATGCCTGCACCGAAGTCCGCTATCATCATATCCTCTGCGATGAACATGTGATCTTGCGCGCCAATGGGCTGGCCAGCGAAACCCTGCTGCCAGCGGCACTGGCCCAAAACGAGGCCGAACATGGCGCATGGGACGAAGCGCTTGGCCTGTTCCCCGATCTGACCGAGAGCGCATCCATCCCCGCAGCCCACCCGATCTTGCGGATGTGGGAGGGCCGGACGCTGGCCCGATTGCTGCGCCAATAGCGCCTTGCACCGGGCGCCGGCTGCTATAAAATAGCGCTACAGGAGCCAGAATGCCCAAATCACCCGATCGTGCCGCAGCGCCTGCCAGCCTGCATATGCTGAAACTTTGCGTTGGGGCCACCGGCGTCGAAGATCTGATCGCGTGGCAGGATCTGCACCGGCATCGCCGCCGCGACGGCAATCTGGTGCATGTCACCCGCATGTGGCCCAAGCGCAGCGCGGAATTGCTGGCCGGTGGTTCACTTTACTGGGTGTTCAAAGGCGTGATTCTGGCCCGCCAAAAGCTGGTGGGGTTTGAGGAACAGATCGGCGCCGATGGCATCCGCCGCTGCGCGCTGGTGCTGGCGCCCGATGTGATTCGCACCGAGGCCGCACCCCGCCGCCCGTTTCAGGGCTGGCGCTATCTGCCGGGCACGGACGCCCCGCGCGATCTGCCAGCGACGCGCGCGGATGAGCCCGAATTGCCCCATGATCTGGCCGCCGCTCTGGCCGATCTGGGCCTGCGCTAGGTTAATCCGCCACGCCCAATTGCGCGGCCAAAGCCGCAAAGGCGCTGCGTTCTGCATCCGACCACTGGGCCTTGCGCGCCCGAAACAGCGTCGCCTGGCTTTTGTGGATCAACCCGTCTTGCAGGATTTTCAGATGGTTGGCGCGCAATGTCTCGCCGGTCGAGGTGATATCGGCCACAGCCTCGGCGGTCAGATTTTTAACCGTCCCCTCGGTCGCGCCCTGGCTGTCAACCAGTTGATAATCGGCAACGCCGTGTGCTGCCAGAAATTCGCGCACAAGGTGGTGGTATTTCGTGGCGATCCGCAGCCGGAACCCGTGTTCCTTGCGAAACGCCGCCGCCGCCGCATCAAGATCATCAAGCGTATCGACATCGACCCAGCATTTAGGCACTGCGATGATCAGATCGGCATGACCAAAACCAAGCCGCGCCAATTCGCTGACCTGATGAGACCAGCCCGACAGTTTATCGCGCACCAGATCCGATCCGGTCACCCCCAGATGGATGCGCCCCGCCGCCAGTTCCCGCGGAATTTCCCCCGCCGACAGCAGCACCAGTTCCACGCCGTCGGCCCCTTCGACCGCGCCCGCATATTCGCGCTCATGCCCGGTGCGGCGAAGCCCGATGCCGCGCGCGCCGAACCAGTCAAAGGTCTTGTCCATCAAGCGGCCTTTGGATGGCACGCCCAGCTTGATCGTCATGGCTTTGCCCCTTGTGCGGCCAGTTCCAGCATCAGCGCCGGGCGGATCACCGCCCCCACCGCAGGGATCGCCCGCCCCTGCCCCAGCACGCGGGTCAGCGCATCATAGCGCCCGCCGCTGGCGATCGGCGGCAGATCGGGGCGCGCTTCGGCGTAGAAACCGAACACGAACCCATCGTAATATTCCATCGATGTGCGCCCAAAAGCGGCCTCGAAATCCAGCGCATCCACATCGATGCCCCGGCCCGCCAGCGCATCAAGCCGCGCCGCAAGCGCGCGCACCGCGGGCGATATCGCGGGCAGATCCACGGCAATATCGCGCAAATGCGACAAGGCCGCCGGGGCACGGCCCTTGAGCGCCAGGATATCCTCGATCAAGGCCACTTCGCCGCTGGAAATCGGCGGTTCCGCCGCATCGGCGCGCAGTGCATCGATACGGGCGGCGACCTCGGCCCGGCTGCGCAGGCCGATTTCGGGGCCCGCAGTGGCAAAGGGATCAGCCGCCGCCAGCAATGCCGCGCGGCTGGGCGGCACCGGGGAACGCCCGCCGAAACGATCGATCAGCGCGCGAAACCGGCGCGGCCGCCACAGATGGCGCAGCAACGCGGCGCGGCGGGCCTCGGATGTGCGCAGGCCGCGCACGGCGGCCGACAGGATACCGATATCCCCCGTTGCCGCGCGCAGCCCCAGCCCCGATACCTGCGCCGCGATCAGCGCGAATACTTCGGCATCGGCGGCGGCGGGGTTGGTGTGGCCGAACACCTCATATCCCACCTGAATATATTCACGCGCGCGGCCCGCCCCGTCATCCTGACGGCGAAACACCTCGCCCGCATAGGTATAGCGCGCGGGCGCGGCGCCGGTGGCCATATGCATCTGCACGATCGGCACGGTGAAATCGGGGCGCAGCATCTGTTCGCCCTCGGTCGGATCAAAGGTCACATAGGCGCGCGCGCGGATATCTTCGCCATAAAGATCCAGCAGCGTGGCTGCGGGTTGCAGGATATCGGCCTCGACCGGTGCGGCCCCGGCCGCGATGAATGCCGCCATCAGCCGGGCGGCCTCGGCCCGGATGTCGGATTTCGTGGCGCTCATCCGGCCAGCCCTTCGGCGGCCAGAATTTCGCGCACCTTGGCCACAAGCTGATCGCGCGGCACTTCGTATTGCGAGGGGCGTTCCTTCCATTCCTCAAGCGTGGCGCTGGCGGCGATTCTCGCACCGAGGATCAAATCCTTGATCTGGATGACGCCGCGCGCGGATTCGTCGCTGCCCATGATCACGGCGGCGGGGGCATTGCGTTTATCGGCGTATTTCAGTTGATTTCCAAAGTTTTTCGGATTGCCCAGATAGACTTCGGCGCGGATACCGGCGGCGCGCAGTTCCGCCACCATCGCCTGATAATCGGCCATCCGCGCGCGGTCCATCACCGTCACCACCACCGGGCCGGGGGCGGCATCGGCCACCTGCCCGCGCGCATGCAACGCGGCAAGCAACCGGTCCACGCCGATGGATACGCCGGTGGCCGGCACTTCCTGACCGGTAAAGCGTTTGACCAGATCGTCATAGCGCCCGCCACCGGCGACCGAGCCGAATTGCCGGGGGCGGCCTTTTTCATCGGTGATTTCAAAGGTCAACTCGGCCTCGAACACCGGGCCGGTGTAATAGCCAAGCCCGCGCACAACCGAAGGGTCGATCACGATGCGATCCGGGCCATAGCCTTGGGCGGCCAGAAGTGCCGCGATTTCTTCCAGCTCGTCCACCCCGTCACGGCCAATGGCACTGCTGCCCACCAATTCGCGCAGCCGCGCCACGGTGGCGGCGCCGTCATCGCGCCGCGCATCCATGAAATCCATCACGATATCGGCCTGATCCGCGCCAAGCCCGGCGCCATCGGTGAAATCGCCGCTCTCATCCTTGCGCCCGGCACCCAAAAGCGCGCGCACGCCATCGGGGCCAAGCCGGTCGAGCTTGTCGATCGCGCGCAAAACGATGCCGCGTTCATGGGCGAAACGATCGGGATCGGCCGGGTCCAGAACGCCGGCCATTTCCATCACACCATTCAGCACCTTGCGGTTGTTCACCCGCACGATGTAATCGCTGCGCGCGATGCCCACGGCCTCTAGCGTATCCGCCAGCATCGCGCAGATTTCGGCATCCGCCGCCACACTGGCCGCGCCCACCGTATCGGCATCGCATTGATAGAATTGGCGAAACCGCCCCGGCCCGGGTTTTTCATTGCGCCAGACCGGCCCCATGGCATAGCGCCGATAGGGCGATGGCAGATCGTTTCGGTATTGCGCCGCAACCCGCGCCAAAGGGGCTGTCAGATCGTAGCGCAGGGCGACCCAGCCATCATCCTCTTCCTCCCACGCGAAAACGCCGGCGTTGGGGCGGTCCACATCGGGCAGGAATTTTCCCAGCGCCTCGACCGTTTCCACGGCGCTGGTTTCCAGCGGGTCAAAGCCATAAAGCTGGTAAACCTCGGCGATCCGGTCCAACATGGCCTTGCGCGCGGTGACTTCGGCACCGAAATAATCGCGAAACCCCTTGGGCGTGGCGGCGCGGGGCCGGGGCTGCTTTTTGTCCTTGGCCATGGGCAGGCTCCTTGCGATCCTCTTGCCCGCGGTCTAGCGGATGGCGTAGCGCTGGGCAAGCGGGGCGGGCGCGGGAAATTCGGCTAGCCGATGCGGCGGGTAAGGGTGGCGCCTGGCGAAACAGGTGTTTCTCTCAACGGCGGCGTAGCTGCGCTTACCAATGGGGCGGCGGCTGATCGGCGATGATTTCTGTGCTGCCGGCATTGGCTTCCCGCTCGGCCTCGCGCTCCATCAACATCGCGATGCGGCGGGTGGCAAGGGCCAGATCGCGGCCCTGTTGCGCCACGATATCCGACAGATCATCCAGCATATGGGTCAAATGCGCGACTTGTTCCTCAAGCGCGATCAGGCGGGCATCATCGGGGGCTGTGGTCATGGCATTTTCCTGTGGCATATTGCGGGCATGAGGGCCCTGTGCGGCTGGTTATCTATCGGACTTTCGCCAACGAAAACGCCAGCCCTAATGCAATTCCCGCGTAACGATCCGCCCGTCATGCAACAGCAATTCCAGCCAGCGATCCGTATCGCCAAAGCGGTGATAAACCGACACAAAGGCCACGGCGCGTTCCACAGCCCCCATGCGTGCGGGCGGGCAAGGGGTGCTGCGGCCAACACCACAAATACCGGACTTTATCGCCTCATAAGCCGTGGCGGCATGGGAATAGGGAATATCGGCCATGGCGTCGCTATAGCGGTGGCTTTCATGAACCAGCGGCGATCCGAACAGCGCCACCGATGCGCTCACCTGCCGCGCGCAGCCATCGGCAAAGCCGGTGATATATTTGGCGCGCGGCGCCGTGGCATCGGGGGCCACGTCATACATCCGCCAGACGGGCCGGCCTTCGCGCGGGAAACGATCAACTTCATGGCCCAGATCGGCGTCCGACAGCCCGCAGACCCGCGCCACTTCGCCAAAGGCGGGCATCTCGCCCGGGGCCAGATCGATTTCGCCCCCCGGCTGCGGCGGGCCACAGGCAACAAGCCCCAGCATCAGCAAGATGGCCAACCTGCGCATCGCCTAGAAATCCTCGATGCTCATGACGCCCGCAAGCGTCTTGATCGCGCCCTTGATCTGGGGATTGATGATGAACTCCTCGCCCAGCTCGATTTCGATTTCGCCGGGCAGATCGACATCCGACAGGCACAGATGCACCGGGCCGCGCGCGCGTGATCGGGCCTCGGCGCGGGCATTTGCCAGCAGCGCCGCCACATCGGCCACGGCAGCGGCGGCGTCCAGATGAATGCGCAACCCCATGCTGCCGGCATCGGCCACCACCGCATCCACGGGTTCGACCGCGCGCGCCAGCAGTTTCAACTGTTCGCTTTCAAAGGTCGCCTCGACCGTCAGCACCACATTGGCCCCCGGTTCCAGATGTTCGCGCGTGCGTTCCAGCGTTTCCGAAAACACCGTCACCTCATAAAGCCCGGTTGGATCGGAAAGCTGAACAAAAGCAAAGCGATTGCCGCGCGCGGATTTGCGTTCCTGCCGCCCGGCCACGGCGCCCGCGATCTTGGCCACCAGCGGGCCGAATTCGACCTTGGCGGTGATGTCTTGCAGGCTCATCACCTTTTTGCGCTTCAGCGCGCCCATGTAATCATCCAGCGGATGACCCGAGAGGTAAAAGCCGATGGCCTTGTGCTCTTCCGCCAGCCGCTCATTGGGCAGCCAGTCGGCGGCGGCGGACAGGCGCGGCTCGGGCAGATCATCCCCCGCCTCACCAAAGAGCGAGACCTGAGAGGACGCCCGCTGCTCATGGATCGCGGCGGAATAGCCCACCAGCGCATCGAGGCTTTCAAACACCCGCCGCCGGTTGCGGTCCAGCTCATCAAACGCCCCCGCGCGCGCCAGCATCTCCATCGGCCGCTTGCCCACCCGTTTCAGATCCACCCGCCGGGCCAGATCGAATAGCGTCGCGAAAGGCCGCTCGCCGCGGGCCTCGGTGATCAGCCGCATCGCCTCTACACCCACGTTCTTCAGCGCGCCCAAAGCATAGACCACCGCCCCGCCCGCCACCGTGAACGTCGGTTCCGAGCGGTTCACGCAGGGCGGCACGATGGCGATCTGAAGCCCCCGGCGCAGCTCTTCGGCATAGACCGCGAGCTTGTCGGTCAGATGGATATCGCAGTTCATGACGCCTGCCATGAACTCCACCGGGTGATTGGCCTTCAGCCATGCGGTCTGATAGCTCACCACCGCATAGGCAGCGGCGTGGGATTTGTTGAAACCGTAGTTGGCGAATTTCTCCAGCAGGTCGAACACCTCGGAGGCTTTCTTCTTGTCCACCCCGTTGGCCATGGCGCCGGCCTCGAACTTCGGGCGCTCCTTCGCCATCTCGGCCGCGATCTTCTTGCCCATCGCCCGGCGCAACAGATCCGCGCCGCCAAGCGAATAGCCCGCCATCTCTTGCGCGATCTGCATCACCTGTTCTTGGTAAACGATGATGCCCTGCGTTTCCTCAAGGATATGATCGATCAGCGGATGGATGCTCTCGCGTGCCTTGGCGCCGTTCTTCACCTGACAATAGGTGGGGATGTTCTCCATCGGGCCGGGGCGATACAGCGCCACCAGCGCCACGATATCCTCAATGCACGTCGGCCGCATCCGGCGCAGCGCATCCATCATGCCAGAGCTTTCCACCTGAAACACCGCCACCGTCCGGGCGCTGGCGTAAAGCTGATATGTGGCCTCATCATCCAGCGGGATCGCGCCGATATCGTTCTCGGCCCCCGGCGGCGGGGTGTAAAGCAGCCGCCCGTCCGGCGCCTGATGCAGCGCCCGGCCCCCGCCAAGGATCAGGCTCACCGCGTTCTGGATCACCGTCAGCGTCTTCAGCCCGAGGAAATCGAACTTCACCAGCCCGGCGGCTTCCACCCACTTCATGTTGAACTGCGTGGCCGGCATGTCCGAGCGCGGATCCTGATAGAGCGGCACCAGCGCATCAAGCGGCCTGTCGCCGATTACCACGCCGGCGGCATGGGTCGAGGCATTGCGCAACAGCCCCTCCACCTGCCGGGCATAGCTCAGCAGCCGGTCCACCACCTCTTCGGCCTGCGCCGCCTCGCGCAGGCGGGGCTCATCGGCCAGCGCCTTCTCGATGCTGACGGGCTTTACGCCCTCCACCGGGATCATCTTCGAAAGCCGGTCCACCTGCCCGTAAGGCATCTGCAAGACCCGGCCGATATCGCGCACCGCCGCCTTGGAAAGCAGCGCGCCGAAGGTGATGATCTGGCCCACCCGGTCGCGGCCGTATTTCTCCTGCACATACTGGATCACCTCCTCGCGGCGATCCATGCAGAAATCGATATCAAAGTCGGGCATGCTCACCCGCTCGGGGTTTAGAAACCGCTCAAACAGCAGGCTGTAGCGCAGGGGGTCAAGGTCAGTGATGGTCAGCACATAGGCCACCAGCGAACCCGCCCCCGAACCGCGCCCCGGCCCCACGGGAATGCCGCGTTCCTTGGCCCATTTGATGAAATCGGCCACGATCAGGAAATAGCCGGGGAATCCCATCCCCTCGATCACGCCCAGTTCGAAATCCAATCGCGCCTCGTAATCGGCCACCGGGGCGGCATGGGGGATGACGGCCAGCCGCGCCGCCAACCCTTCGTGGGCCTGACGGCGCAACTCTTCCACCTCATCATCCGCGAACCGCGGCAAGATCGGATCGCGCTTCGATGCTTTGAACGCACAGCGGCGGGCGATTTCCACCGTGTTCGCCAGCGCCTCGGGCAGATCGGCGAAAAGCGCGGCCATTTCCGCCTGGCTCTTGAAGTAATGCTGCGGGGTCAGACGGCGGCGCGGCCCCTGCTGATCGACATAGGCCCCATCCTTGATACAGATCAGCGCATCATGGGCCTCATACATATCGGCTTTGGGGAAATAAACGTCATTGGTGGCCACCAGCGGCAGGTCCATCGCATAGGCAATTTCCACATGCCCCTGCTCGCTTTGCGCCTCGGCCTCGGGCAGCCGCCCGCCCTCACCCGGATGGCGCTGCAACTCGATATAAAACCGATCCGGATAGATGCCCGCCAGCCGCTCCGCCAAAGCCTCGGCCCGTGCCCGCTGCCCGGCGCGCAACAGCCGCCCCATCGGCCCGTCCGGCCCGCCGCTCAGGCAGATCAGCCCCGCGCCATGGGCGGCAAGCTCCGCAATCGTGACCTGTGGCAACTGCCCGGCCTTGTCCAGATAAAGACAACTGTTGAGCTTCAGCAGATTGGCATAGCCCGCTTCGTTCTGCGCCAGCAGCACCACCGGCGCCGGATCGCGCGGCTTCTCGCCCGGCGCGGGGGGATCATAGGCCAGATCCACCTGACAACCGATGATCGGCTGCACCCCCGCCCCCGCCGCCGTGACCGAGAATTCCAGCGCCGCGAACATGTTGTTGGTATCGGTGACGGCCACCGCCGGCATCCCCGCCGCCTTGCTCAGATCGGCCACCGCCTTCACCGGCACCGCGCCCTCAAGCAGCGAATATTCAGTATGCACCCGAAGGTGAATGAAACGGGGATCCTCACGCATGGGCCCAAGTTATCCCAGCCGCCCCGCCGATGAAACCCGATTCCCGCCCCCTCGGCGGCGCGCCACCGATCCGCCCTGCCCCGGCCAGCGGCGCGCGGGCCGAAAGTTGGGGAGCCTCCGGCGGGGATATTTAAGATCAACTGGAAACACAGGGGGAGTGCCCTAAAGGTGCGCCCCGCTCCGGGGAAACGAGGAGCGGGGCGGCTTCCAGTCGAGCGGCCATCGGCGTCCCCGCCTGTTCCGCAGAATCACGAATACCCGGAATTGGTTTCCAGTTGATTAAAATATCCTCGGGGGTGAATTGGCCGCAGGCCAAGAGGGGGCAGACAGCCCCCTCGCGCCTTCTCCTCCCAAAGCGCCCTCAATTCGGGCCACCTCACGCCATCCGCCAAAACATCGCCCAAAACCAGAATATTACCCGTCTTTCCCACATCGCCCTTGCCAAGCGCCTCTTTGCGGGCTTTCCTTGAATTCAGGCCGCGCCCACCGCTTTACGCCGCATCGGGCGGGGGTGCCGGGGGCCATACCGGAGAAAGCGGCGGGCCATAGCCATGGAGATCACATTCCTTCTCAACGGAACGCCGCAACGCATTACCGGCGAACCGGCCACCCGCAGCCTTCTGGACTGGCTGCGCGAAACCAAGGGCCTTACCGGCACCAAGGAAGGCTGTAACGAGGGCGATTGCGGCGCCTGTTCGGTGATGGTCAGCGATGATCACGGCAGTTACGCGCTGAACGCCTGTTTGCTGTTTTTGCCGCAATTACATGGCAAGACCATCCGCACCGTCGAAGGGATTGCCGCCCCCGATGGCACATTGCACCCGATCCAGCACGAAATGATCGCCCATCACGGCGCGCAATGCGGTTTTTGCACGCCCGGCTTTATCACCACGCTGGCCACCAGCCATCTGAATGGCGAGCGGGCGCATGATGCGGCGCTTGCGGGCAATTTGTGCCGCTGCACCGGCTATGCGCCGATCATCCGCGCCGCCGAGGCCGCCAGCACCAGCACCCCGCCCGACTGGCTGCGGGCCGAAGCCCTGGCCGCCCCCGCGATCTATCACGCCCGGCAACGCGGGGCCACGTTGCGCCCCGATAGCGCCGATGCTTTGGCCGCGCTGCTGACCGATGCGCCTGACACGCGGCTGATCGCGGGCGGGACCGATGTCGGGCTGTGGGTGACCAAGCAGTTGCGTGATCTGGGCCCGCTGGCCTTTATCGGCGGCATTGATGATCTGGCAGGCGTTGATATCGGTGCCGATACCATCCGCATTGGCGCGAGCACCACTGTGGCGGCGCTGCACCCGGCGATTGCCGCCCATTATCCCAGCCTTGGGGGGCTGATTGCGCGCTTTGCCTCGCCCCAGATCCGCAATGCGGCGACGGTGGGGGGCAATATCGCCAATGGCTCGCCCATTGGCGATTTGCCACCGGCGCTGATTGCGCTGGGGGCCAGGCTGCATCTGCGCCGCGACGATCACCGCCGCACCATCGCGCTTGAAGATTTCTTTATCGAATATGGCAAACAGGACCGCGCGCCGGGGGAATTTGTCGAAGCGGTCAGTTTCCCGCGCGCACCCGGCGTTTTGCATTGTCACAAGCTTAGCAAACGGTTTGATCAGGATATTTCCGCTGTCTGTGGCTGTTTCCATCTGGTGGTGGCCGATGGCGTGATCACATCCGCCCGCATCGCCTTTGGCGGCATGGCCGGCACGCCGAAACGCGCCCCCCGTGTCGAGGCGCATATCACCGGCCGTGCGGCGGATGAGACTACGCTCGCGGGTATCAGCGCCGCATGGGCTGCCGATTTCACACCGCTAAGCGATATGCGCGCCTCGGCCCGATACCGGATGCAGGCCGCGCAAAACATGCTGCGCCGCAGCTTTGCCACGCTGGCGGGCGCACCCACCGATATCCGCGCGGTGCGCCCATGAGCATCGGTCGCCCCCTGCCCCATGATGCCGCGCGCCTGCATGTGACGGGCGCCGCGCGCTATATCGATGATATCCCATCGCCGCAAAACACCCTGCATCTGGCCTTTGGGCTGGCGGACATCGCCCATGGCCGGCTGCGCTCGGTCGATCTGGCGGCGGTGCGCGCCGCGCCGGGGGTGATCGCGGCCTTTGGTGCGGCGGATCTGGAGCATAATCCGGATTGCTCGCCATCCGTGCACGATGAACCGCTGCTGGCGCAAGATCACATCATGTATCACGGCCAGCCGGTATTTCTGGTGATCGCCACCAGCCAGATGGCCGCGCGCCGCGCCGCGCGCCTTGGCCGGATCGAGGCCGAGCCCCTGCCCCCGATCCTGACGATCGAGGATGCCATCGCCGCCGATAGCCGGTTCGAGGACGCGCCCCGCATTTATGCCAAGGGCGATGCCCCTGCCGCCATTGCCCGCGCGCCGCACCGGCTGAGCGGGCGGCTGAACGTCGGCGGGCAGGAACATTTCTATCTCGAAGGGCAGGTGGCACTCGCCATCCCGATGGAGGGGGGGGATATGCTGGTCCATTCCTCGACCCAGCACCCGACCGAGATTCAGCACAAGGTGGCCGAGGCGCTGGGCCTGCCGATGCATTCGGTCCGGGTGGAAACCCGGCGGATGGGCGGCGGTTTCGGTGGCAAGGAAAGCCAGGGCAATGCGCTGGCCGTTGCCTGCGCGCTGGCCGCGCGCGCCACCGGGCGGCCCTGCAAGATGCGCTATGACCGCGATGATGACATGATGATCACCGGCAAGCGCCATGATTTTCGCATCGATTACGATGTGGGTTTCGACGATCACGGCAGGGTTCTGGGCGTTGATTTCCGCCAATATGCCCGCTGCGGCTGGGCGCAGGATCTGTCGATCCCGGTGGCGGATCGCGCCATGCTTCATGCCGATAATGCCTATCACCTGCCCGCGGCCCGGATTGGAAGCCACCGCCTGCGCACCCATACGCAAAGCGCCACCGCATTTCGCGGCTTTGGCGGGCCACAGGGGATGATCGGGATCGAACGGGTGATGGACCACATCGCCCACCATCTGGGGCTGGATGGCGCGGAAATCCGCAGGCGCAATTACTATGCGGAAATGGCCGAAGCCACGCTGGTGGCGGGCGCGGCAAGCCAAGGCGATCTGACATCGCGCGGGGCCGTCGCTACCGATATCCCCGCCCCCGTGCAGATCACCCCCTATCATATGGAGGTTGAGGATTTCATCCTGCATGGCATCACCGCGCAATTGCTTGAGGGCGCGGATTACGCCGCCCGCCGTGCTGCGGTGGCTGAATACAACGCCCAAAGCCCGATCCTGCGGCGCGGGATCGCCTTTAGCCCGGTCAAATTCGGCATCAGCTTTACGCTGACGCATCTGAACCAGGCCGGCGCGCTGGTGCATGTCTATCAGGATGGTTCGGTCCAGATTAACCATGGCGGCACCGAAATGGGCCAGGGCCTGTTTCAAAAGGTGGCCCAGGTGGCCGCCAGCGCCTTTGGCATCAGCCTCGATCATATCAAGATCACCGCCACCGATACCGCCAAAGTGCCCAATACATCGGCCACGGCGGCCTCATCGGGGTCTGATCTGAATGGCATGGCGGTCAAGGCCGCCTGCGATACGATCCGCACGCGGATTGGCGAATTTCTGGCCGGCCATTACGGCACGCGCGATATCCGCTTTCACGACAACATGGTCACAGTCGGCACCCATGCGATGCCCTTTGTCGCTGCCGTTCGGCTGGCCTATGAAAACCGCATCAGCCTGTCATCGACCGGCTTTTATAAAACCCCCAAGGTGAACTGGGACAGGCTGGCCGGGCGCGGGCGGCCGTTTTTCTATTTTGCCTATGGCGCCGCGATCACCGAGGTGGTGATCGATACGCTGACCGGCGAAAACCGCATTCTGCGCACCGATATCGTGCATGATGTGGGCGCGTCACTGAACCCCGCGATCGACATCGGCCAGATCGAGGGGGGATATGTTCAGGGCGCGGGCTGGCTGACCACCGAAGAACTGGTCTGGGACGAGGCGGGCCGGCTGCGCACGCATGCGCCCAGCACCTACAAGATCCCCGCCAGCTCTGACCGCCCGCCGGTGTTCAACGTGACGCTTTGGGATGGGGTGAACCGCGAAGACACGATTTACCGATCCAAGGCGGTGGGCGAGCCGCCCTTGATGCTGGCCATTTCCGCATGGCTGGCGCTGGGCGATGCGGTGGCCAGTTGCGGGCCGAATTACCCCGATCTGCAAGCCCCCGCCACGCCCGAGCAAATCCTTGCCGCGATCGAAAGGACAAGGGCATGAGCTTTGATCTGGCAGCACTGCGCGCGGCGGTGGCCCGCCATGGGCGGGTGGCGCGGGTGGTGGTGGCACAGGTGGCCGGATCGACCCCGCGCGACGTCGGCGCGGCGATGCTGGTCTGGGCCGGCGGCCAGTCGGGCACGATCGGCGGCGGTGCGCTGGAATATCAGGCCGCGCAAAACGCTTTGCAGGCTGAGGGGCTGACCCGCTATCCATTGGGGCCGGCGCTGGGGCAATGCTGCGGCGGGGCGGTGACGCTGCTTTGCGAACATTATGATGCGGCGCGGCTGGCCGGGCTGACGGGTGATGTGATCGCGCGCGGCCCCGGCGCGATGCCCCCGCCCGTGCGCCGCATGCTGGCCCTGGCGGCCCAAGGGGTGCGCCCCGCCCCCCGCCTGCACTCGGGCTGGATGGTTGAACCTGTCAGCCAGCCCACGCGCGCAGTGTGGATCTGGGGCGCGGGCCATGTCGGGCGCGCGCTGGTCCACACGCTTGGCCCGTTGCCCGATATCGACATCACCTGGGTGGATTTCGACGCCGCGCGCTTTGCACCCGATATCCCCGCCGATGTCGATGCGCTGGTCGCCGCAAATCCCGCCGATGCCGTGCGCCATGCGCCCGATCACGGCGAACATGTCATCGTGACCCATTCGCATCAACTCGATCTCGACCTTTGCCACCGCATCCTGGGCCGCCGCTTTGGCGCGCTTGGGCTGATCGGATCGGATACCAAACGCGCGCGGTTTCGCAGCCGGCTGGCCGCCCTGGGTCACAGCCCGGCCCGGATTGCGCGGCTGGAATGCCCCATTGGCGACAAAGCGTTAGGAAAACATCCCCAAGCCATTGCAATCGGTGTTGCAGCCGCGCTTTTATCGCGGCACATGGGGGAACTGTCGGCAAGGGGGCTTGCATCGTGAACGCATCAGACATGCTCTTGTCGGTCAGGGGGATCAGCAAGGCCTATCCCGGCGTCATCGCCAATGACGATGTTTCGTTCGACGTGGTCGGGGGCGAAATCCACGCGCTTTTGGGCGAAAACGGCGCGGGCAAATCAACGCTGGTGAAAACCATCTATGGGCTGATCCGCCCGGATGCGGGCGAAATGCTGCTGCACGGCGCCCCCTTTGCGCCTGCCACCCCGAATGAGGCCCGCGCCGCCGGTGTGGCCATGGTGTTTCAGCATTTTTCCCTGTTCGAGGCCCTGAGCGTTGCCGAAAATGTCGCGCTCGGGATGCAAGACCCGCCGCCGATGCGCCAGCTTGCCGCCCGTATCCGCGAGAAAAGCGAACTCTACGGCCTGCCCCTGTCGCCCGACCGGCGCGTCGGCGATCTAAGCGCGGGCGAACGCCAGCGCGTTGAAATCATCCGCTGTCTGCTGGAAGATCCGCGCCTGCTGATCATGGATGAACCCACCAGCGTTCTGACCCCGCAAGAGGTGGATATCCTGTTCCAGACCCTGCGCAAACTGGCCGAAAACGGCACGGCGATCCTTTATATTTCCCACAAGCTCAAGGAAATCACCGCGCTTTGCGACAGGGCCACGATCTTGCGGCGCGGCCGGGTGGTGGGCCACTGCACCCCGCGCGATGTCAGCGAAAGCAAGATGGCCGAATTGATGGTGGGCAGCGCCGTGCAGGTGCCAAGCCGCAGGCGCAATGCACCGGGGGCGGAATTGCTGCGCGTTTCAGGGCTGTCACTGCCGCCTGCCACGATTTTTGGCACGGCGCTGCAGGGGATCAGTCTTGCGTTGCGCAGCGGTGAAATCATCGGCATCGGCGGCATTGCCGGAAACGGGCAGGATGAATTGCTGGCAGCCCTTTCGGGCGAGCGCCTGTCGGCCCCCGGCACAATCACGCTGGAAGGGCGCGATATCGCCCGATCCGGCCCGACGGCGCGGCGCGCGCTGGGGTTGCTCAGCGCGCCCGAAGAACGGCTGGGCCATGCGGCAGCGCCCGATATGAGCCTGACGGAAAACGCCATGCTGACCGCCGCGCATCGCCAGAAACTGATGGCGCGCGGCTTTTTGCGCTGGAATGCGGCGCGCGACTTTGCCCGCCGCATCATTGCCGATTTCGATGTGCGCACCCCCGGCCCGGATGTGCCCGCACGCGCGCTGTCGGGCGGCAATCTGCAAAAGTTCGTGATCGGGCGCGAAGTGCTGCAACGCCCCAGGGTATTCGTGGTGAACCAGCCCACATGGGGCGTCGATGCCGCCGCTGCCGCCGCGATCCGTCAGGCGCTGCTGGATCTGGCCTCGGCGGGTGCGGCGGTGATCTGTATCAGTCAGGATCTGGACGAATTGATGGAAATCGCGGATCATTTCGCGGTGTTGAACGAAGGCCGCCTGAGCGCCCCCCGCCCGACCGACGGGCTGAGCATCGAGGACATCGGCCTGATGATGGGCGGCGCCAAGGATATGGAGGCGGCCCATGTCGCATAAGTCCCAAGGATACGCCCCATGATCGCGCTGGAACGCCGCGCCGCGCCATCCAGATTTTGGGCCTATCTTACGCCGCCGCTGGCGGTATTGCTGACCATGGCTGCGGGGGCGGTGCTGTTTGCGATGCTGGGCAAAGATCCCGTTGCCGCGATCCGCACGATTTTCTGGGATCCGCTGTTTCATCCGCAATTCGCCGCCTATTCGCGCCCGCAACTGCTGGTCAAGGCGGCGCCGCTGATCCTGATTGCCATCGGTCTGTCGCTGGGCTTTCGCGCGGGCGTGTGGAATATCGGGGCCGAGGGCCAGTATATCATGGGCGCAATCGCCGGCGCGGGTGTGGCGCTGGCGTTTTATCCGATGGATGCGTGGTTCATCTTTCCGCTGATGGTGATTGCGGGGCTTTTGGGCGGCTGGGCCTGGGCGATGATCCCGGGGATTTTACGGGTGCGGTTCAATACCAGCGATATTCTGGTATCGCTGTTGCTGGTTTATGTGGCGCAGCATTTTCTGGCCTTGATGGCGGTGGGGCTGATGCGCAACCCCGATGGCGGCGGCTTTCCGGGTAGCCGCAATCTGCAACATTATCCCGCCGCCGCGAACCCGGAACTGTTTCCGGGCACCGGCATGCATTGGGGCGTGATCGCAGCCTTTATCGCGGTGATTTTCGCCTATATCCTGCTGACACGGCATCTGCGCGGCTTTCAGATCCGCGTGACCGGGGCCGCGCCGCGCGCTGCGCGTTTTGCCGGCGTATCGCCCGGGCGGATGGTGCTGTTTTGCTTTGGCATATCGGGCGCGCTGGCGGGCGTGGCCGGGCTGTTCGAAGTATCCGGCCCATCGGGCCAGATCAGCATCAACTTTCACGCCGGCTATGGGTTTACCGCGATCATCGTGGCCTTTTTGGGCCGGCTGCACCCGATCGGCATCCTGCTGGCGGGGCTGTTGCTGGCGCTGACCTATATCGGCGGGGAATTGGCGCAATTCATGCTCGACCTGCCCGCCGCCGCGATCCAGACCTTTCAGGGGATGCTGCTGTTTTTCCTGCTGGCGCTGGATGTGCTGACCAATTTCCGCCTGCGGATCGGCAAGAGGGCCCCGGTATGAGCAATCTTTTGGCCATCAACCCGACCCTGTTGGCAATCGCGCTGATCGTGGCATCCACCCCCATTTTGCTGGCCGCCATGGGCGAATTGATCGTCGAGCGTGCCGGCGTGCTGAATCTGGGCGTCGAGGGCATGATGATCACCGGCGCGATCTGCGGCTTTGCCATCGCGGTCGAAAGCCAGAGCCCGGCACTGGGATTTCTGGGCGCGGCGCTGGGGGGCGCGGCGCTGGCGCTGATATTCGGGGTGCTGACGCAATATCTGCTGTCAAATCAGGTGGCGACGGGGCTGGCGCTGACCCTGTTCGGGCTGGGGCTGTCGGCAATGATCGGGCAGGGATATCAGGGCGTGCGCCCACCGCCCACCAGCGCGCTGCCGCTGCCGGTGCTGTCGGATATTCCGGTGCTTGGGCCGGTGTTGTTCAACCACGATCCAATTGTTTACCTGTCGTTCGTGCTGGTGCTCGCCTGCTGGTTGTTTCTGAAATATGCGCGGCTGGGGCTGATCCTGCGCGCCATCGGCGAAAACCCCGAGGCCGCCCATGCGCTGGGCTACAAGGTCGTGCGCATCCGGCTGGCGGCGATCGCCTTTGGCGGGGCCTGCGCCGGGTTGGGCGGTGCCTATCTCAGCCTGTTGCGGGTGCCGCAATGGACCGACGGGATGACCGCCGGCATCGGTTGGATCGCGCTGGCGATCGTGGTCTTTTCCGGGCGGCGCCCGTGGAGGGCGCTGCTGGGGGCCTATCTGTTCGGCGGCGTATCGGTGTTGCAGTTGAACCTGCAGGCCGCTGGCATTGCGATCCCGGCGGCCTGGCTGTCGATGTCGCCTTTCGTAATCACAATCGTCGTGCTGGTGATCATATCGGCGCGGGGCAAGGGCGATGCGGTCGAACCCGCCGCCCTTGGCCGCAGTTTCCATGCCTCTCAGTGAGCGGCACCACCCGGGGGCCACACCCCCCAACGCAGGAGAGTAACCATGACACTCAAGACCCTGATCACAGGCAGCCTGGCGGCGCTTGCGCTGGGCGGCGCGGCAATGGCACAAGAAGCGGCCGAACCGGTCACCGCCGGTTTCATCTATGTCGGCCCGCGCAATGATGGCGGCTGGAGCCAGCACCACCACACATCCGCGCTGGAAATGAAGGAACATTTCGGCGATGCCGTCACCCTTTTGGAACAGGAAAGCGTGCCCGAAGGCCCCGATGCCGAACGCGCCATGACCCAGATGGCGCTGTCGGGGGCCGATATCATCTTTACCACATCCTTTGGCTTCATGGACCCGACGATCAACGTTGCCGCGCGCTTTCCGAATGTGAAATTCGAACATGCCACCGGCTATAAAACCGCCGAAAACGTTTCGGCCTATAATGCGCGCTTTTACGAGGGGCGCACCGTGACCGGCTATATCGCGGGCGCGATGACCAAAACCAACAAGATCGGCTATATCGCCTCTTTCCCGATCCCCGAGGTGATTCAGGGCATCAACTCGACCTTCATTCACGCGCGTCAGGCGAACCCCGATGTGGAATTGACGGTGATCTGGGTGAACACATGGTTCAACCCGGCTGAAGAAGCCAATGCCACCCAGGCCATGCTTGATCAAGGCATCGATGTGGTGCTGGCCCATACCGATTCCACCGCGCCGCTGGCCCGGCTGTCGGATGTGGGCGGCGAGGTTTACGGCTTTGGTCAGGCGGCCGATATGATCGAATATGCACCTGCCCCGCGGCTGTCCTCGATCATCGATAATTGGGCGCCCTATTATATCGAACGCGTGCAGGCCGTGATGGATGGCACCTGGGAAAGCGAAAACAACTGGTATGGCATCCGCGAAGGCATGGTGGGCATCGGCGAATTTTCCGAAGTGATCCCCGAAGATATCCGGGCCGAGGCCGCCGCGCTGCGCGATTCCATCGCCGCCGGTGAATATCACCCGTTCACCGGCCCGCTGAACCGCCAGGACGGCACCCCTTGGCTGGCCGAAGGTGAAGTGGCCGATGACGAAACGCTGCTTGGCATGGATTTCCTTGTCGAAGGCATCCGCACCCAGTTGCCCAGCAACTAAGCCCCGATCAGGCCCGGCGATTGCCGGGCCTTTTGCCGCTGTCTGGTTGCTTGCCGCGCCTGCCCATCCCCTGTAAGAACGGCGCGGAATTTGCCTAAGGACGGACGGGCATGGAGATCTGCACGACCAAAGCCGCAATGCGCGAATGCCTGGCCCCGTGGCGAGCAGGCGGTCAGCGTATCGGGCTGGTGCCCACGATGGGCGCCTTGCATGACGGCCATATGGCGCTGGTGGCTGCGGCCAAGGCGGCCTGCACGCGGGTGGTGGTGTCGATTTTCGTCAATCCCACCCAATTTGGCGACGCCAATGATCTGGCGAAATACCCCCGGACCGAAGATGCCGATCTGGCCATGCTGCGCGCCGCGGGTGTGGATGCGGTGTTCATGCCCGATGCGGGCGAAGTCTATCACCCCGAGGCGCAGACATTCATCGAACCCGAACGGCTGGGCAATATGCTGATGGGTGCGCTGCGCGCGGGGCATTTTCGCGGCGTCTGCACGGTGGTGGCGAAACTGTTCAACATCATCCAGCCCGATCAGGCGTTTTTTGGCGAAAAAGATTTCCAGCAACTGGCCGTGATCCGCACCATGGTGCGTGATCTGGATTTTCCGATTGAAATCACCGGCGTGCCGACGATGCGCGAGCCTGACGGGCTGGCCATGTCATCGCGCAACCGCCGGCTGGGGCCTGATGACCGCGCCGCCGCCACCATATTGTCGCGCGCGCTGGATCGGGGGGCCGCGCGGATTGCGGATGGGGCCAAGGCCAACGCTTTGGCCACTGATCTGGCCGAATTCATCGCCACCGAACCCCGCGCCCATGTCGAAACCGTCGATATCCGCGATGCCGCCACCCTTGCCGAACTGCCCGGCGTGATTGCCGCGCCTGCCGTCATCTTGCTTGCCGTGCGCTTTGGCGACGTGCTTTTGATCGACCAAAAGGTCGCCTTTCCAAAAGGAACTGCCTGATGTCCACCGAGAAACAAGCCACCGTGCGCCGGATCACCGCGCCGCAAATCGCCGCGCGCAAAGGGGACGCGCCCATCGTGGCGCTGACCGCCTATCATGCGAATACTGCCGCGATCGTGGATCGCCACGCCGATTTCATCCTTGTGGGCGACAGCCTTGGCATGGTTGTGCACGGGATGGAATCAACCGTTGGCGTTTCGCTTGATCTGATGATCGCGCATGCCAGATCGGTGGTGCGGGGCACCAGCCGGGCACTGGTCGTGGTCGATATGCCCTTTGCCACCTATGAAGAAAGCCCCCAGATCGCCTTTCGCAATGCCGCCCGCGTAATGCAGGAAAGCGGCTGCGGCGCGGTCAAGATCGAAGGCGGCGCCCGCATGGCCGAAACCGTCCGATTTCTGGTCGAACGCGGCATTCCGGTGATGGCGCATATCGGCCTGACGCCGCAGGCAAGCCACGTGATGGGCGGGTTCAAGACCCAGGGCCGCGACGAGGATACATGGCCGCTGCATGTAGCCGATGCCCGCGCCGTGGCCGAGGCCGGCGCCTTTGCCGTCGTGGTCGAAGGCGTGGTCGAGCCATTGGCCGATATGATCAGCGCCGCAATCGACGTGCCCACGATCGGCATCGGGGCCAGCGCCAAATGCGACGGCCAGATTCTGGTGCTGGAAGATATGCTGGGCTTTAACGACTGGGTGCCCAAATTCGTCAAGGTTTACGCCGATATCGGCGCGCAGATCGACAAGGCCGTGGCCAGCTATGCAGATGAGGTCCGTGCGCGTAGTTTTCCGGGCGATGCGCAGGTTTATAAAAGCAATCGGAAATAAGAAAGACCCGGCAGTGCCGGGCCTTTCCCCTTTTGCCCGCCGCATCGCTGCAGCTTTGGCAAAAGTCGCGACAGTCAGAGTGTCAGCTCAGAGCCGATCGACGAAACCATCGACTTCCTTGCGGATTTCGTCTTTGGTTTTGCCATACCGCTCTTGCAACATGCCTTCCAACTTGTCGCGATTGCCTTCGACGCGATCAAGATCGTCGTCGGTCAACTTTCCCCACTGGTTTTTTACGTCACCTTTGAACTGTTTCCATTTGCCTTCGACTTGATCCCAATTCATCGCGGGTCTCCTTTCCCGTTTATTCAATGCTGGAAATAAAACCGGCAGCCGGGGCAAATGTTCCACTCGGCTGGGTTGACGTTACGGCTATGGGTTTTCTTTTGCGCCGCTGGCTGGCAGAATGGTGCCACCGGGGCGGCAATGATCCCGGATCAATAGGCATATCGGATCGGGCAGATGCGGCGCAGTGTGATACTGGCATTCATTTTGGCACTGATGGTGCCTGCCACGGCGGTGGCGCAGGAACGCGGGCCGGTGACCAATCTGCCGCTGCCGCGTTATGTTTCGCTTAAAAGCAACGAAGGCAATGTGCGGCGCGGCCCGTCGCTGTCGCATCGGATCGACTGGGTGTTTACCCGCGCCGACATGCCACTGGAAATCACCGCCGAATATGGCCATTGGCGCCGGGTGCGCGACCGCGACGGCATGGGTGGCTGGGTGCATTATGCGCTGCTATCGGGCGTGCGCACGGTGATCGTCGAACAGGATATGACCGCGCTGCATATGCGCGCCGATGCCGCCACCCCGGTGGTGGCCCAACTGCAGGCGGGCGTGATCGCGCGGCTGGGGGAATGTATCCCCGACTGGTGCCGGCTGACCGCCGAGGGCCACCGGGGCTGGGCGCCAAAAACGGCGCTTTGGGGCGTCGCGGCGGATGAGATCCGCGAATAGGCCTAGTGCGGCCCGCAGACCGGGCAATCGGGCCGGGGTTTCAGGCCGATCACCCGCATATCGGCATAAAGCGCATCATAGATCAGCATGCGCCCCTGCAATCCTTCGCCCGCACCAACCAGCGCCTTGACCGCTTCGGCGGCCATCATCGCACCCACCACACCGGGCAGGGGCGAAAGCACGCCCGCTTCGGCACAGGATGGCGCAAGCCCGGGCGCGGGGGCCTGCGGGAAAATGCACTGGTAACAGGGGGTGCCTGCCGCGGGGTGAAAGATGCTGATCTGCCCCTCCCACTGCGAAAGCGCGCCGGAAATCAGCGGCTTGCCCGCCGCGACACAGGCGGCATTGACCGCAAGGCGGGTGGCGAAATTATCGGTGCCGTCAAGCACGAGATCATAGCCCTCCAGCAATTCTGCCGCCGTATCGGGGCTAAAGCGGCGGTTATGGGTGATCACCTCGATATGGGGGTTCAGCGCACGCATGGCGATTGCGGCGGATTCGACCTTGGGCAGGCCGATCGTGCTATCATTATGGATCACCTGGCGTTGCAGATTGGACAGATCGACGACATCATCATCAATCACCCCGATCGTGCCCACACCGGCGGCGGCCAGATATTGCAGCGCCGGCGCACCAAGCCCGCCTGCCCCAACGACGAAAACCCGCCCTTGCCGTAGCCGCTTTTGCCCCGGCCCGCCGATTTCGCGCAGCACGATATGGCGGGCGTAGCGTTCCAGTTCGGCATCGGAAAAACTGCCCGGCCGGGGCGCGGGTTCGGCCACCGGCGGGTTGGCCCGCGCGCGCAACCAGCGCAGAGCCTGCCCATAGCCCGCCAACAGCGCGCCAATCCCGCCCAGCACCAGCCACAGCCCCACCGAAGCGCGCGCGCTCAACAGCAGCACCACCAGCGCGGCCAGATAAAGCAGCCCCACCAGCGCCAGCCGCAGGTGCCGGGCGATGCCCGCCCAACCGCTGGCAAACCACGCGACGATCAGCACCAGCGCGAACCAGCCCAGCATCAGCGCCGCCCGGTCGAGCCAAAGCCCGCCGCCCCGCGCGCGGTCGCGCCAAGCCCTTCGGCCAGGGCGAAACGCGCCTGCACCACCGGGGCCACGACGATCTGTGCGATCCTGTCGCCATGGGCGATGGTGAAAGGATCGGGGCCAAGGTTGATCATGATCACCCCCAAAGGCCCGCGATAATCGGCATCGATCGTGCCGGGGCTATTGGCAAGCGTCACGCCGTAATTCGCGGCCAAACCCGAGCGCGGACGGATCTGGGCCTCATAGCCATCGGGCAATTCGATCCGCAGGCCGGTGGGCACGATCATGCGGCCCATGGGTGCCAGCACCAGCCCCGACGCGCGGTCCCCGGGCGCAAGATTGGCGCGCAGATCCGCGCCCGCCGCGCCAGCCGTTTCATACCGGGGCAGGCCAAGCGCAGGGTCGGCATCGCCAAGCCATTCCAGCCGCACCACCGGGTAAATATCCGCGCCCACCCTATGCCCCCAAAGCGGTTGCGATCCGCGCGGCCAGCCGCTGCGCCACATCGGTTTTCGGCATGCGCGGCCATTCCTCGGACCCGGTGGCGGTGATCAGGGTTACGGCATTTTCCGCGCCACCCATGATCCCGGTCGCGGGCGTCACGTCATTGGCCACGATCCAGTCGCATCCCTTGCGCGCGCGTTTGGCGGTGGCATGGGCAATCACATCATCGGTTTCGGCCGCAAAACCCACGACCAGCCGGGGCCGCCCGGCCCCCATGGCGCTGATTCGGGCCAGAATATCGGGGTTTTCCACCAGTTCCAGCGCGGGGATCACGCCGCTGCCATCCTTTTTGATCTTGGATTGCTGCGCGCCCGCCACGCGCCAATCGGCCACGGCGGCCACGAAAACCGCCGCCTCGGCCGGAAGTGCGGCCTCGACCGCTGCGAGCATCTGAGCCGCGGTTTCCACCGGCACGATGCGGTGCATTCCCATCGGATGGGCCGCGCTTGCCGGCCCGGTGATATAGGTCACATCGGCCCCAAGCGCCGCCAATGCCCCCGCAATCGCGGCCCCCTGCGCCCCCGATGATCGGTTCGCGATATAGCGCACCGGATCAATCGGTTCATGCGTGGGGCCAGAGGTCACGACCACATGCCGCCCCGCAAGCGGCCCGGCGCGCAGCATGGTGCGCACCGCGTCGATGATCGCCGGCACCTCGGCCATGCGGCCGGGGCCGAATTCGCCGCAGGCCATATTGCCATCGTCGGGCCCGACAAATTCCACGCCATCGCCGCGCAGCATCGCCACATTGCGCTGTGTTGCCGGATGCTGCCACATGCGCACATTCATCGCCGGCGCGACCAGCACGCGTTTGTCGGTGGCCATCAACAGCGTGGATGCCAGATCATCCGCAAGCCCCCCGGCCATCTTGCCCAAAAGATCGGCCGTCGCCGGTGCCACCACCACCAGATCGGCGGCGCGCGACAATTCGATATGGCCCATCTCGGCCTCGGATGTCAGATCGAATAGCGCCCGGTGCACCTTTTGCGCCGCCAGCGCCGCGACCGACAGGGGGGTGACGAATTCCTCGGCCGCGCGGGTCAGAACCGGCACGACGACCGCGCCCTGATCACGCAGCCTGCGGATCAGATCGAGCGATTTATACGCGGCAATCCCGCCGCCGATGATCAATAGAATACGCTTGCCGCTTGGCATGGGCCGCTCCGGTCTGTTGCCCGGCGACCTTAGGCGCGCGGCCCGGCGCTGACAAGGCGGCGGCTAGCCCAATAATGCGCGCAATTCGCCATTGCCGCCTTCAAGCTTGCGGCGCATCTTGCCCAAGGCCGCAGCCTCAAGCTGGCGCACGCGTTCCTTGGACAGCGACAGCTCATCGCCCAGCGATTCCAACGTGCGCGCATCATCGCGCAACTTGCGTTCGCGGATGATCAACCGTTCGCGCGGGCTAAGTTCGGCCAGCGCCTCGATCAGCCATAGCCGCAGGGCCTCCATATCGTGATCATGCGCCACCATTTCGGCGCTGGGTGGCGCGTCATCGGCCAGCGTGTCGATCCATTCGCGGCCCTCATCATCGCTGGATTGGGTCGCGTTAAGCGAAAAATCCGATCCCGCCAGCCGCCCATCCATCATTTCGACATCGCGCAGCGGCACGCCAACTTCGGCTGCGATCAGGTGGTGCAACTGGTGCCGGTCAAGCCGCTCGCCCCGGCCCGACGCTTCGCGTTCCAGCCGCGCCTGCACCCGGCGCATGTTGAAAAACAACGATTTCTGCGACGAAGTCGAGCCGGTGCGCACCATCGACCAATTGCGCATGACGTAATCCTGAATCGAGGCCTTGATCCACCAGACGGCATAGGTCGAAAACCGCACCCCGCGTTCGGGATCGAATTTATCGGCGGCTTTCATCAAACCCAGCCCCGCTTCTTGCACCAGATCATTCATCGGCGCGCCATAGCGGCGGAATTTCGACGCCATCGAAATGGCCAGCCGCATATAGGCATTGATCAGGCGGTGCAGGGATTCTTCGTCGCGCCGATCACGCCATGCGAGCGCCAATTCTCGTTCGGTTTCCGCATCCAGCAATTCTGCCTTCATCGCGGTGCGGGTCAGGATAGTCGAGCGATCTACGTCAAGCGGCATCGTCCATCTCCTACTGATGGCCGCGTGGGCATCTGCCCCTTAACGGCCGGTGCGCAGAGTGTTACGATCAGTGTAACGTAGCCCGATGGAAGAAAGTTTCACGTTTATGTGCGCGCATTTATCACTGGTGATCGGCGGCGCCAGTTCCGGAAAATCCGACATCGCAGAAAAGTTGATACTTTCCAGCGGCTTGCCCAAAGTGTATCTGGCCACCGCCCAGGCCTTTGATGATGAAATGACCGCAAAAATCGCGCGCCACCGCACAGATCGCGGCGCGGGATGGGTGACGATCGATGCACCGCTTGCCACCGGCGCGGCGCTTTTGGGGATCGAGGCGGGCCAGATCGTGCTGCTTGATTGCGCAACGATGTGGCTGAGCAATCATCTGCTGGCTGGCAGCGATCTGGCGCGCGAACAGGCCACGTTGCTGGATGCCTTGGCGCGCTGCGCAGCACCCGTGGTGGTGGTCAGCAACGAAGTGGGTCAGGGCATCGTGCCCGACAACGCCCTTGCGCGCCGCTTTCGCGAAGCCCAAGGTGCATTGAACCGCGCGCTAGCCGCACAGGCGGGGCAGGTGATCGGCGTAATGGCCGGCCTGCCCTTCGCGCTGAAAGGGGCATTGCCCAAGGGGGTGATATGACGAATCTCTGGTGGGTGCGCCACGGGCCGACCCATGCGCGCGCTTTGGTTGGCTGGACCGACATTCCCGCCGATCTGACCGATCACGCGGCGCTGGCCCGGCTTGCGGATTATCTGCCGGCAGATGCGCTGATCACATCCTCGGATCTGATCCGCGCCAGCGCCACCGCCGAGGCCATTGCCGGCAACCGGCGCCTTTTGCCCGCCGATCCACGCCTGCGCGAGCTGAATTTCGGCGCATGGGAAATGCAATCGGCAAGCCAGGTCGAAGATCAGGCTCTTGCCCGCGCCTATTGGGAAACGCCCGGCGATATCGCCCCGCCCGAGGGCGAAAGCTGGAATGCCGCTTCGACCCGGATCAGCGCCGGGGCCGACGATCTGGTGCGCGCGCATCCGGGGGCCGATATCATCGTCGTGGCCCATATGGGCGCGATCCTGACCCAGTTACAACGCGCCCTGCGCCAACCCACGGTGCGGGTATTTTCGCAGGTGATTGATAACCTGTCGGTAACGCGGCTGTCGATCGCGGATGACTGGCAGGCCCATGAAATCAACCACCGGCCCTAGGCTGTTAACCTTTCGCTAACCTCTTGCCCCTATCCGTTAACCATTCTTGGAACGGAGTGGCCGATGGTGGCGCGCATCTATACCGTGGCGTTTGAGGGGATCGAACCCCGCCGGGTCGAGGTTCAATGCGCCCTTTCGCCCGGCCTGCCCGGTTTTGCCATCGTCGGCCTGCCCGACAAGGCCGTGTCCGAGGCCCGCGAACGTGTCCGCGCCGCGATTACGGCGCTGAATGTGGCGCTGCCTGCGAAAAAGATCACCATCAACCTCTCGCCCGCCGATATGCCCAAGGAAGGGTCGCATCTCGATCTGCCGATTGCGATTGCGGTGCTGGCGGCGCTCGATATCATCCCGCGTGATGCCATCGAAACGGTTGTGGCGCTTGGCGAATTATCGCTCGATGGGGCGCTTGTTGCGGTGGCCGGTGCCCTGCCCGCGGCGATGATGGCCGCGACCGAACAATGCGGCCTGATCTGCCCCCAACCCTGCGGCCCCGAGGCCGCATGGGTCGCGGCAACGCAGGTGATCGCGCCCGCAACCCTGCGCGACGCGGTGCAGCACCTGACCGGCCAGCGCCCCCTGCCCCCCGCCGAACCCGGCGAGATCACCCGCCCCGCATCCGACCGCGATCTGCGCGATGTCAAAGGCCAGGAACGCGCCAAGCGCGCGCTGGAAATCGCCGCTGCTGGGCGGCACCATCTGATGATGATCGGGCCGCCGGGGTCGGGGAAATCCATGCTGGCCGCGCGCATCCCGGGCATCCTGCCGCCGCTGACCCCGGCCGAGGCGCTGGAAACCTCGATGATCCATTCGCTATCGGGGCTGCTTGATCACGGCGGGATCAGCCGCAGCCGCCCGTTTCGCGAACCCCATCACACGGCCTCGATGGCGGCGATCGTGGGCGGTGGGCGCGGGGCGCAACCGGGCGAAGTCAGCCTTGCGCATAATGGCGTGCTGTTCATGGATGAATTTCCCGAATTTTCGCGATCCGTTCTGGAAACCCTGCGCCAGCCGATTGAAACCGGCCAGATCGTCGTGGCACGGGCCAATGCGCATATCCGCTATCCCTGCCGTTTTCTGCTGGTCGCGGCGGCAAACCCCTGTAAATGCGGGCATATGACCGATCCGGCCCGCGCCTGTGCGCGCGTGCCCGATTGCGGCGAAGATTATCTGGGCCGCATTTCCGGCCCGCTGATGGATCGGTTCGATCTGCGCATCGAAGTGCCGCCCGTGAGCTTTACCGATCTGGACCTGCCCGCCAGCGGCGAAAGTTCGGCCCAGATCGCCGCCCGCATCGCCGGGGCGCGGGCGGTGCAATCCGCGCGGTTTGCCGGGCATGCGGCGCTGCATGTCAATGCCGATGCCGAAGGCGCCCTGCTCGAAGAAATCGCCACCCCCGATGCCGAAGGCCGCGCCCTGCTTGCCAAAGTCGCCGAACGTTTCGGCCTGTCGGCCCGCGGCTATCACCGCATCCTGCGCGTGGCCCGCACCATCGCCGACCTCGCCGGCTCGGATGACGTGCGCCTGCCCCACGTCGCCGAAGCCGCGAGCTTTCGCTTGACAGCGGCACCGCGGGATTAAGGGGGTGGCACGGCCCGGCTGCGTTCAGACATCCGCCCGAACAGCCATGTCGGCGCATGCGAACTAATCCGCCCCCCCGCTACCGTGCACATGCGTTCAGGTCGTTTCGTGTCGCCTTGCGTCTTTTCACAACGATTTGCCAAGGAACGACCAGACCAAAACATCACGGCTTTGACCGCGCGCAAAACCATCCGGCCGCGTAAGTGCGGCGTTGGTGGGGGCTTTCTGACATCGTGGCATCCACAAGCGGGCTGGGTGATCATGCGCTTCGTTACGCGGGCGTTGTTTCAATTTGAACCCCTGTCGCCCATGGACAGCGTCGTGGACGGCGGCATGATCGTCATCATGCTGTCGGGCCTGTGCCTTACCCTGCGCGCGCTCACGCGGTAATCACACCAGGTTCCTGCAGGCCGGGGCTTCTCCGGTCTCGTCAATCACGGCAAAATGGCCGGGCGCGTGCCGCAGCGTCAACACCCCGTGCTCTGTGTCGCGCAGGTCATCCACGCCGACAGCACCCCCTCAATCTGCACCAGACCGCCCGCACATTTCGACCGATTCGTCGCCCCAAGTCCCGCCTCACCGCTCCGCGATCAGGGCCGGACAGATTCAACACAAGGTTTTCGTCTGCCAGACCGCCCACCCACAAAGGCAAAGGCAACCCTGATCAACGTCAAAGCACCGGCCAGAAATTTCGCACCTCCCGCCCAGACTGCAACACATCAACCGCCTCCGCATTGCAGTTGCCTCGCCTCCCCGAGACCCGCTTTACCGCCCGGCAAAACGGCTCTGCCAGATTCAACACACAGACCGTCACGGCCGAAAACACCGCCCGCCCGCCTCGCCGCCGGATCGCCCATCCCAACCGCGACGGATTTCGATCGCCAGATGCTCTGGCAGCGGTGCGCCTTCGGCAAAAACCTTACCAACCGAACGCGCGCAACGTGGATCAAAACATCCGTGCCGCCGCGTTCATTTCCCGCATTGCGCGCCGCAGACGCGCGCACGGACGATTGATTGCCCCTTTAGGCGACCAACGCCGCCAAGCGCCTTTCATCCACCCCGGCAACCGCCCGCGTCACCCCATCGCGGCCGCGCATTTGGCCTCGATCACGTCCCAGAGTTTTGCCGCCACATTGGTGCCGTCAAACCGTTCAAGCTCTTGAATGCCGGTGGGCGAAGTCACGTTGATTTCCGTCAGATAATCGCCGATCACATCGATACCGACAAAGATTTGCCCCTTTTCGCGCAGCACAGGCCCGATGGCGGCGCAAATCTCGCGGTCGCGCGCGGTGAGTTCGGTCTTTACCGGGCGCCCGCCGACATGCATGTTCGATCGCGTCTCGC
>Ga0265293_10001694_pt1 | contig 46986 bp, 34 predicted proteins | sample Munlanlewell138R_FD_192505 | JGI IMG/M metagenome (GOLD analysis project Ga0265293, IMG submission 192505) | Leachate microbial communities from a municipal landfill in Southern Ontario, Canada - Leachate well 138R | ecosystem: Engineered > Solid waste > Landfill > Unclassified | place: Canada... | reverse complement strand
ACTATTAGGCCGATGTGCAGGATGGCAGGGGCGCCGGACAATAGCAAAATTATCCTATTGCCGCGGTCGCGGTCAGGTGTATGGCAACCACGACAACCCCGTTAAGCCCCCAGTCCACCACTGGTTAAAATAAGCCAAATCCAGTTTTATTGGTTTGTCCTGCCAGCCTAGCCGGTGATGCCCCATAGGCGTGATGCACGGTTTTTACGGAAGCCTGTCTCGGTTTGTTGTTGCGCCGCCACGGGTTTCATGACTATTTCATTGACAACTATCAAACGATAATCCCTCGCCCTTGTCGTTTTTCGGAGATAAAAAATGGCCATTACCCACAATGCAGACAGTATTGCCCCCACGGAAGCAGCCCACGATATTCATGTGCTCATGGAGCGTGCGCGCAAAGCCCAGTCCATCATCGAAAACTACACTCAGGAGCAGCTCGATGAACTGATCAAAGCCATGGTCTGGTCCTGCGCCCAGCCCGGCGTTGCCGAGGATATTGCCGCCTATACTCTGGAAGAGACCCGCCTTGGGGATTACAACGGCAAGTTCGCCAAAATTTTCACCAAAACCCGCGCTGCACTGATGGATATTCTCCCCGATAAATCCGTGGGCATCATTGAAGAAGACAAAGAGCGCAACATTATCAAAATTGCCAAACCGGTCGGCGTTATCGGCGCACTGTCGCCCTCAACCAACCCTGAAGCGACGCCGGTCATCAAAGGTATCAACGCGGTCAAGGGACGCAACGCCATCATCATTTGTCCTCACCCCCGCGCCAAGCGCACCAACAAAATGATTGTTGACCGCATGCGCGATGCCCTCGACAAAATGGGCGCCCCGGTGGATCTGGTGATCGCCATCGAAGAGCCCACCATGGACAAAACCAATGAGCTGATGAAACAGTGCGATCTGATTCTCGCCACCGGTGGTCCCGCCATGGTGAAAGCGGCCTATTCCAGCGGTCGCCCCGCCCTCGGCGTCGGCGCCGGCAATGCGGTGATTACCGTTGATGAAACCGCCAACATCAAGGAAGCCGCCGAAAAAATCCGCATCTCGAAAACCCTCGACCTTGCCGCTTCCTGTTCAGCGGATAATTCCGTTATTGCCGTTGAAGCCATCTACGACGAACTTCTCGCCGCCCTGATCGCCGAAGGCGGTTACCTGGCCAACCACGATGAGTACCGCAAAATTGCCGCAACCCTGTGGGAAGATGGCCACCTCAACGCTGCCTGCGTGGTGCAAAAGCCCCAGGTGCTGGGTGAAATGGCCGGCTGTAACATTCCCGAAGACCGCAAGTTCATCATCATGCCCGAAACCGGTACCGGCCCCGACCACCCTTATTCCGGTGAAAAACTCTCTGCCATCATGGCCTTCTACAAGGTGAAGGACATCGACGAGGCGGTGAAATTGACCAACGAAATTCAGGACTACCAGGGCAAGGGTCACTCCTGCGGCATCTACTCCAACAGCGACGAGAACATTCTCAAGCTGGCCATGGGCACCAAAACCTCCCGGGTTATGGTCAACCAGCCCCAGGCGCCCTCCAACAGTGGCAACCTGTGGAACGGCATGCGTCAGACATTCTCCCTCGGCTGCGGCACCTGGGGTAACAACTCCACCAATGAAAACATCAACTGGCGCCACCTCATTAACGTCACCTGGGTATCCAAGCCCCTGGCGACGCCAAAAGTGATTCCTTCCGACGAAGAGCTGTTTGGCGCTGTTATTGAAAAACTCAAATAACCGGGTTGCCCAAATGTCGGACAGGCTCAAAGGCATTTGAGCCTGTCCCTATCCCTGAACCCCAGAGATGAGTGATAAAGCCTATGAATTTTGAATTCACCGACGACCAGCTGGCTCTCAAAGAAGCTGCCAGAAATTTCGCCCAGGGAGAGCTGGCGCCAAATGCAGCGGAATGGGACGAGCATAAAATTTTCCCCCGCGAAGTCATTGCGGCGGCAGGGGAGTTGGGTTTTTGCGGCCTCTATTCCCCGGAAGACCAGGGTGGTCTCGGCCTTTCCCGGCTGGATACCACCATCATTCTTGAGGAGCTGGCCATGGGTTGCACCTCAACCGCAGCCTTTATTTCCATCCACAATATGGCCACCTGGATGCTCTGCACCTGGGGCACCGACAGTGTTCGCGCCCAGTGGTGTGAAGATCTTATCAGCGGCCAGAAACTGGCCTCTTATTGCCTGACCGAGCCAAACTCCGGTTCCGACGCCGCCTCCCTGCGCACCAGCGCAAAACTGGATGGCGACCACTATGTGGTCAACGGCAGCAAGATGTTTATCAGCGGCGCTGGCGCCACCGAAATGCTGGTGGTGATGGCGCGCACTGGCGAACCCGGCTCTGGCGCCCGCGGTATTACCGCTTTTGCGATTCCTTCCGATTTGGCTGGCGTTGATTTCGGCAAAAACGAAGTCAAGCTGGGCTGGAATTCCCAGCCTACCCGCGCCATCACTTTCGACAATGTTCGCGTTCCCGTGGCAAACCGTCTCGGCGCTGAGGGCGAGGGTTTCAAAATCGCCATGCGCGGTATCGACGGTGGCCGCATCAATATTGCCGCCTGTTCCCTGGGCGCGGCGCAGGCCTGTTTGGATATCACCCAGGCCTATGTGCGCCAACGGGAACAGTTTGGCAAGCCCATTGCTGAGTTTCAGGCGCTGCAGTTCCGCCTGGCCGATATGGCGACCGAATTGTTGGCGGCCAGGCTGATGGTGCATCGCGCCGGTGCTGCCATCGACGCCAACCACCCGGAAAAAACCGTGTTCTGTGCCATGGCGAAACGCTTCGCCACGGATGTTGGTTTCAATGTCTGTAACGAGGCGCTGCAACTTCACGGCGGTTACGGTTACCTGCGGGAATACCCCATCGAACGTTTTTTCCGCGATGCTCGGGTTCACCAGATCCTTGAAGGAACCAACGAAATTATGCGTGTTATAACTGCCCGTCGTTTATTGGAAGACGGCGCTACGGAGGCTTTGAGATGAGTGCACTACTACTGGAAAAACGCGGTCACACCGCCATCATTACCATGAACAACCCCCCGGCCAACACCTGGACGCCGGAGAGTCTCAACCTGCTAAAAAGCATGGTTCTTGAACTCAATGAGGATGCCGACAATTACGCCCTCATTATCACCAGCAACAGCGAAAAATTCTTCTGTGCCGGCGCCGATCTCAACCGTTTTAACCACGATGACAAAGGCCTGGCCTTTACCTTTGCCGCCGCATTTGGCGACGCCTTTGAAACCCTCACCAATTACAAAGGGGTTTCCATTGCCGCCATTACCGGTTTCGCCATGGGCGGTGGTCTTGAAGTGGCGCTCGCCTGCGACTTCCGTATTGCCGAGCAGCAAGCGCAAATGGCGCTCCCCGAAGCGGCTGTCGGTTTACTCCCCTGTGGTCTGGGTTCCCAGCATCTTCCCTGGCTGGTGGGTGAAGCCTGGGCAAAGCGCATGATCCTTCTCGGCGAACGCCTCAAAGCCGATAAAGCACTTGAAATTGGCCTGATTCAGGAAGTTGTCGACACAGGCACTGTTCTCGACAAAGCGGTGGAACTGGCGGCAAAAGTGGCCAAGCAGAGCCCGACCTCTGTGCGTTACTGTAAAGAACTGATTATGGCCGCCCGCACTCAGCCCATGGGCAGGACCTTCTCCCTTGAGCGCGAGCTGTTTGTCAAACTCTGGGACAGCGAAGACCAGAAAGAAGGTGTGGCCGCCTTTGTTGAAAAACGTGCCCCCGAGTGGAAAAATCGCTGATTTTTCGATGCGCCATTAACCCTGACAGGCCGGGATTTCCCCGGCCTTAGTGTCTATAGACACAGACTGTATTATTCGGGATTTAACAATGACAGAAGCAGCAGATACCCCTGTATTGATTGAAGAAATTGCCTCCGCCAATGGCTACCGCATCGGGGTGGCCACCCTCAATGCGCCAAAATCTCTGAATTCACTGACACTGGCGATGGTGGAAATACTCACGCCCCAGCTGAATCAGTGGCAGGCAGACGAGAGCATTGCCTGCGTGGTTTTGCGGGGCAGTGGTGATCGCGCCTTCTGTGCCGGTGGCGATGTTCTCCAGTTGCGCAATTCTGCTCTCGCCGGCGACGGCAAGGCCGCGGAATTTTTCGAGAAAGAATACCGGCTCGACTATCTGATCCACACCTACAGCAAACCCATTATTGTCTGGGGTCACGGTGTGGTCATGGGTGGCGGCATGGGGCTGTTCAGCGGCGCCAGCCACCGAGTCGTCACCGCGGAAACCCGCCTCGCCATGCCGGAAGTGACCATCGGCCTTTATCCCGATGTCGGCGGTTCCTGGTTCCTCAACCGCACGCCGGGCAGAACCGGTCTTTTTCTGGCATTGACCGGCGCCGCCATCAATGCCGGTGACACCCTCTACCTGGGTCTTGCCGATCGTTTTCTTAAGCACGACCAGTGGGACGCTGTCATCGCCAGCTTGACCGCCGTTTCGTGGAATTCTCCCGACAAACACCACGGCCAGGTGAGCCATGTGCTGCGGGATCTTGAAAAAGACGCCGGCGAGCCGCCAGTGTCTGTGGTTCGGGATCATTACGACATTATTCAACGCATGACTGATGGCGATAGCCTTGCCGATATCGTTGCCGCCATCACCGCTTACGAAGGTGATGACAAGTGGATGGCCGGAGCGGCCAAAACCCTGGCCGCAGGCTGTCCTTCCAGCATCCATTTAATTTATGAACAGCTGCGCCGCAGTTTGCACCTGTCGTTGCGGGAAGTGTTTCAAAGTGAACTGGTGCTTTCCACCAACTGTATGAGCTCCGGTAATTTCGCCGAGGGCGTTCGCGCGCTCCTGGTGGACAAAGATCGCCAGCCCAAATTTAATCCAGCGACTCTGGCAGAGGTAACCGCTGATTTTGTTGAACAGCAATTCCGCTCCCCCTGGCAAACCAATCCGCTGGCTGATTTATAAATTCTGGCAAACAACCAATAATCGTCTAGTAAAGACAACTGAGGAGTAATGATCATGGCGCAAAAAGTGGCATTTATCGGGCTGGGAAACATGGGCGGCCCCATGGCGATCAACCTTGTCAAAAAAGGTTTTGCCGTCACGGCTTTTGACCTTTCGGCTCCGGCGCTGGAAAAGGTAAAAGCCGAGGGTTGCAACACTACCTCCAACCCCCACGAAGCGGTTAAGGATGCAGACTTTGTTGTCACCATGCTGCCTTCCGGCCCCATTGTTGAAGCGGTCATGATCGACGATCAAAAACTGCTGGACTCAATTCCCGTTACAGCCCTGGTGATTGACTGCTCCACTGTTGCCCCGCAAAACTCCCGGCGGGTTGCCAAAGCCGCATCAGAGCGCAATATCCATTTTATTGATGCCCCCGTTTCTGGCGGTACTGCGGCTGCGGCTGCAGGAACCCTGGCGTTTATGTGCGGCGGTTCTGGCGAAGACTTCGAGCGCGGTAAAGTCGTGCTTCAAGCCATGGGAGTCAATATTTTTCATGCGGGTGATCACGGCGCCGGTTCTGTGGCCAAAATCTGCAACAACATGCTGTTGGCCATTCATATGGCGGGCACCGCAGAAGCTCTGCAGATGGGCATTAACAACGGTCTTGACCCCAAGGTTCTGTCAGAAATCATGCTCAAAAGTTCCGGCTGCAACTGGTCTTTGGAAAAATACAATCCGGTGCCCGGCGTGATGGAAAATGTACCCGCAAGCAAAGATTATCAGGGCGGCTTTATGCTCAATCTGATGCTCAAGGATCTTGGTCTGGCAATGGATACAGCGAAATATTCCGAGTCTGCAGTGCCCATGGGATCTATGGCACAAAGCCTGTACTACATGTTCAAGCACGGCGATTCAGAGCGCGGCGGCCAGGACTTCTCGCAAATTCTGAAGCTGTTCCAGTAATCAAACCAGGGTGTTTTTCCAAAAGGGGTTGTTGAAAAACAATCCCTTTTTTGTTTTCTGTCCTTTTCCTTTAAGCGGTGGCGATATGGCAAAAATAGTGGTGATCAGCGGTGCGGGTATTAGCGCCGAGAGCGGCCTGAAAACCTTTCGCGACGATGATGGTCTGTGGCGAAACCACTCATTCTATGATCTGGCTTCGCCCCAGGCCTGGGAAAAACAGCCCGAACTGGTGCTGGAGTTTTACAATGAACGCCGTCAGCTGGCATTGGCCGCCCAACCTAACCCGGCTCATCTGGCGTTGGCAGAGCTGGAATCTCATCACGATGTTGTCATTGTTACCCAGAATGTCGATGACCTCCATGAACGCGCTGGATCTTCACAGGTGATACATCTTCACGGCGAGCTTGCCAAGGTGCGCAGCACCAGTGATAGCACACTGATTTATAGCGCCAATGGCAATCCGACACAGATTGGCGACCTCTGCGAACTGGGCAGCCAGCTGCGTCCCCATATTGTCTGGTTCGGTGAAAGGGTCATGGACTTTGATATTGCCATCCAGGAAGTATCAAGAGCCGACAAGGTGATGGTGGTGGGAACTTCCCTCGCCGTTTACCCGGCGGCATCTTTGCTGGATTTCGCCAAACAAGCTGATGAAAAAATTCTGGTGACCAAAGATATTGATGGTGAACCACCGGAATCATTCCAGTGGTTAAAAGGAAAGGCCGCCCACTGGGTGCCGAAAATTGCGTCCCGCTGGTTGCTTTAGGCGCTTGCGACGGATGGGAAACCAATTTTCTCCATGGTTTAGGAGGGAAGCTTCAAACCCACCTGGCGGATTTTGCCGTCCTCCAGTTTTCGCACCACCAGTTTGGCGTTGCCGAGATCGATACGGTCGCCGAGGATGGGCGGTCGCCGCAGTTCTTTGTTTATCCATTCAGCCAGGGTCATTTCGGGGTTTTCTTCGGGCACAGGAAGATTATAAAAACTCCCCAGCATGGCAATACTGACATTGGCGTCGAGAACAAAATCGCCGAATACCTGGCGGAATTTTTTGCTGTCATCCTTGTCCGGTAGCGCCAAACCCAGGCGGCGGGCAAACCAGGGCAGGGTGCCGCCCTGAAACAGCAGGGAAATAATCACCACCACAAAGGCGACGTTGAGGAAAATACTGGCGCCTTCAATATTGGCCATGACCGGGAAGATGGCGAGGACAATGGGAACCGCGCCCCGCAATCCCACCCAGGCAATAAAGGTGATCTCGTTGGTGCGAAACCGAAATGGCGCCAGGCAAAGCCAGACCGCCAAGGGGCGCGCCACCAGCATCAGAAACAGCGCCACGCCCAGGGCGGGAAGCATGGTGGGTAGAGCCTGTGAGGGTGTCACCAATAGCCCCAGCAGCAGGAACATGCCCGCTTGCGCCAGCCAGGCAAAGCCATCCATCGCCGACAGCGCCTGACGCACAGAGCGCCGCGCCCGGTTGCCGACAATCACGCCATACACATAGACCGCAAGAAAGCCGGATCCGCCAAGCCAAGTCGTCAAAGCAAAAACGCCGATTCCCGCAGATATCAGCAGCAGGGCAAGAATGCCGGATTCACCATCAAGGAAAATCCGCATGCGGGGCATCAGCCAGGCAATGGCAAAACCGCCGGCAATGCCGAGAATTCCGCCGATACCGAACTGCTGGGTCAAATCAATGAGAATTTGTTGCCAGCTGAGATGAGCGCTGTCACCACCATTCATTGCTGTGGCGACACCGATAAAGGTGAGGGTCAGATAGACCGCCATGGGGTCGTTCATTCCCGATTCGATTTCCAGCGTGGAGGCGACGCGCTCATTGATGCGTATGCCGCTGCCTTTGAGAACCGAGAATACGGCGGCGGCGTCGGTCGAGCCGACAATGGCGCCCAGCAGTAATCCCATAGGCCAAGTCAAGTCGAGCAGCCACACTGCCGCTGCTGCGGTGAGAACCGTGGATACCAGGACGCCGAGGGTGGCCAGCAGCAGCGAGGGCTTCAAGCCGGTGCGAAAGGTGTCAAAGTTGGTGCGCAGACCGCCGTCAATCAGAATGACCGCGAGGGCAATGTTGCCCACCCAGAAGCTGAGGTTGAAATTGGTAAACTCGATACCCAGGCCATCTTCGCCGGCTATGCCCCCGGCTAAAAGAAAAATAAGCAGAAATGGAAAGCCGATACGGGCGGAGAGTATTCCAGCCAATACGGCGATAAAAACCAGAGCAGCCACCACAAGCAGAGGTATGGCTATAAAATCCAGGGATAGCATGCAACTCCTTAAATGCAATAAGAACAAAGAAAATACAGGTGTTTATTTCTTCGCTGCCAAAAGTAATGGAAGCCTTTTCTCGGTGTTTTATAAAGCAATCAATGAATACTACCATTTCGTCTCAATGATATGAGCATAAAACTGAAACTGACCAGGGCGCAGGTGGCCATTGCCAGCACCACAGCCGTCAGGGTGTGGGGCAGGAGGGCAGAGAGGGCGCTCAAAATTCCGGCAATGCCGAACTGTGCCGCTCCCATCAGCGCCGCAGCAGTGCCGCTGTTGACAGGAAAATAATCAAGAAAACAGGCCTGAATATTTGGCGTTATGGCGCCCAGGGAGCCTATGGATAGCATCATTGCCAGTAAAAATCCGTAGAGGGGCCAACCAAAAACGGCCGCTATGACCAGCAATAAAATGCCTCCGCCCTGGCACAGGGTCGCCAGTTGCAAAATATGCAGCGACTTGAGCCTGGAGAGCAGCGCGCGATTGCCGAGATTAAAGACCATCATGGCGATAATATTGGCGGCAAAAAGCAAAGAGAAAGCCTGCGCCGATTGCTGAAAATGCCCCTGATAAATAAAGGAGGCGTGGGTGATAAACAGCATCATCACGGAAAATGAGGCCGCCTGCCAGAGGATAAAAGGCAGCGCTGCTTTGGTGGTCAGCACGGCTTTGTAAGTTGCCAGAATACCCTTTGCCCGGGGCTGATTCTGGCCAGCTGCGGCGACAACTTGGGTGGAGCGGGCAAAAACCGTATAAAAAAGCAGTGGTATCAGCGCCAGTCCATAAAGGGCAAGAAAAACAAAAATCAGCCGCCAACTGCCCAGTGCCAGAAAAAGACTGCCAATACTCGGGGCAACGCCGGGGGCGATGATCATAATCAGCCCCATCAGGGAAAACATTTTTGCCGCCTGCTGCCCGGCAATGCGGTCGCGCACCAGGGCGGGAACCGACACCAGCACCCAGCCCGCGCCAAAGGCCTGAAAGCATCGCCCCACCAACAGCGGGGTCAGGGATTCTGCCAGGGAGGACAGCAGACTCGTCACGGCAAACAGCCCCAGGCCAGTGTAAACAATCAGCTGGCGACCAAGGCGGTCAGACAGGGCGCCGCCAGTCAGCTGACCAAAAGCCAGGGCAAAAATATACACAGACACGCTGAGGGACACCGCCTGCTGATCGACGTTGAAGGCTGTGGCTATCATGGGAAACGCGGGCAGGTAGGTGTCCAGGGAAAACGGCCCCAGCATCATGGTCAGCGCCAGGGCAATAATCAGGGAAAAGGGCAATGAAACAGAACTGGTGGGGCGGTTCGGCATGGGCTGGGCAAAAGCTAAAGTCGGTTTGTGATGATATAGGTTCCAAGGGCGGGTTAACACAGAAAATCTTGGTCAATATATCTATAAAGGTTAATCATTGTTGCAATTACAGCGAGATTTCACTGATGTCAGCAGGCAAAATTTGCAATACTGTCCCCACAGATTTAAGTGGTAGACGAAATGACAAAATTTTCACTTCTCGATTTATGCCCGGTCACCGAGGGCAATAGCGTCGCTGACGCCCTGCGCAATTCACTGGATCTCGCCCGCCATGCCGAAGACTGGGGTTACCACCGTTACTGGGTGGCGGAACACCACAATATGCCCGGCATTGCCAGCGCCGCCACAGCGGTGGTTATCGGCCATATCGCCGCAGGCACTAGTACCATCAAGGTGGGTGCTGGCGGCATTATGCTGCCCAATCATTCACCCCTGGTGATAGCGGAACAGTTTGGCACCCTGGAGGCGCTTTTCCCCGGCAGAATCGAGCTGGGTCTGGGGCGGGCACCCGGCACGGATCAGGCGACGGCCTACGCCCTGCGCCGCAACCTCAATGCCGATATCGATCAATTTCCCCAGGATGTGGTGGAAATTCTCGGTTATTTTTCACCATCTTCAACCGGACAGAAAGTTTGCGCAGTGCCCGGTCAGGGGGCGAACATTCCCGTATGGATTCTCGGCTCCAGTACCTTTGGCGCCCAACTGGCGGCGGCTTTGGGGCTGCCCTACGCCTTTGCCTCCCATTTTGCCCCTGACGATCTGCTGGCGGCGGTACAGATTTATCGCAAAAACTTCCGACCCTCTGCTTACCTGGATAAGCCTTATGTGATGACCGGTTTTACGGTAATGGCGGCGGAAACCGACGACGAGGCTCAATACCTGGCCAGTTCAATGCAGCAGGGTTTTCTCAATCTGCGCCTGGGCAGGCCGGGAAAATTTCCGCCGCCGAAGGAAAACTTTATCAATGAAATTCCCCGCGACCACAAGGCTATTCTCGATCATGTACTCGCCTGCTCAGCCATTGGCAGCGCCGCAACGGTGGCGAAAAAAATTGCCGCCTTTATGGCTCAAGTGCAGCCCGACGAACTGATTATCACCGGCAATATGTATCACCACGAAACCAGGCTGCGATCCTTTCAAATTGCTGCGGAAGTGATCCAGAGCCTGAATTGATTCCAGCCATCCCCCATGGCAATCAATAAAAGACGACCAGTAAAGCAGTGGGATTATGGGCTTACCGACAGGGCAATACCGCCGACAACAAGGAGCATGCCGAGGGCTTTTTTCAGGGAGATATAATCTTTTGGCATGCCGAGAATACCGAAATGCCCGGCAATAACCGCCATCAGAATTTGACCGGCAATCATCAATATCATAAAGCGGCGCACCCCGAGAACAGGAACCAGCAAACTGACGCCAACAATCATAAGGGCGCTTAATACACCCGCGAGATAATAAAGGGGAGGAATCTGATGGAGATTGGCGACTGTGCCTGTGTCGCCAACAATCACCAGCGGGACAATGGAGGTGAGCAGGGCGACGGCGAAAAATACCGTATTGCCGCCAAAGGCAGAACCCATGACTTTGGAAATGCCGCTGATCATTGGCATATAGATGGAGACGATTGCGCCAAGGCCGAGGGCGCCGAAAATACACAGCATAAGTTTCATCTTGGCATTACTCCTGTTTTGTCGCTCCCGAGGTCGTCGGACTTGGGTGGTGGTCGGCGAAACCCGTCTGGAAAGCCCACCTGGGCAACCCGGCTGGAAAAATAGCGGTTTTATTGACCGAAAAACACCACGAAAAGAGCGGGTTCCTAGTTGCGTCGTTATTGCCGCTGCTCAAAGGTTGGTAATTATACGGTGTTATTTCCCCATCAAAGACGAAACCAAAAAAATGCCCCGCTTGTTGCGGGGCATTTGAGGTTTTTGCCGTGGTTCTGTCTGCAATTACAGATGATAGCGAATGCCCACTTCCATGGAGCGTTCTGGACCCACATAGATACCCTCGCGCAAGCCGGTGATATAACGCTTGTCGGTCAGGTTTTTGAGAGCGCCAAACAGAGTGAGACTCTCGCTCAATTTGTACTGCGCCATCAGATCCACCACCGTGTAGGATGGAATTTTGCCGCCCCAGATACCCCCGGCAGCGTTGCTGGGAATGTCTTCGCGATTACTGGGGTCGCCGTACTGCTCGCCACGGTAATGGGCGGTAAGGGCGGTGCTGAATTTGTCGTCGCTGTAGTTGAGCGCAAGGTTACCCAGATGCTTGGGGGCATAGGGCAGACGGTTGCCACGGTTCTCTCCGGTCTTGAATTCGGACTCAGGCACCCAAGTGGCGTTGCCGTCGATGCTGAAACCGCCGCCCAGTTCATAGCCGAGGATGAATTCCATGCCCTGATGTTTGGTTTCGCCAGCATTGGACTGGGATAAATTGGGGTCGCTGTTGCCGGTCACCACCTGGTTGTCGAAATCCATATGGAACGCAGCTATTTCGTAACTGAGGGAACCCTCGACACCGCGCAGACCGATCTCGTAGTTTACAGAGCGCTCCCCGTCCAGGTTCTGGTCGGTGAGGCCGTCGAGAGCCACGCCGTTGGCGGCGGGGGAGAATGCCTTGTAAATACCGCCGTAAACTTGCGCGGAGTCGGTCAGCTCATAGGTTGCGCCCACGCCGGGGAGAAACTCCGTGTTGGTGGTGGTGGCCGATGCGTTGTTGTCGGTGAGGACGACGCGCTCCTGTTCGTAGTATTCCACTCTCAGCCCCGGGGTAATCGCCAGGCGCTCGGAAATAATAAAACGGTTCTGCACATAACCGGCGATGCTGTCGGCGGAATCGACAATATGGCGGTCGTTGATGCCGGTGCGGTCGGCGGCGCGGGTGGCGCGAATACGGGTGTCATCGGACTCTTCCTCCATAAAGCGCAGGCCAAATTCTGCTTCATTGTCAAAGCCGAACAAATTGTGATCCAAGGTCAGTCGGGTTTCGATGCCATAGCGTTCAAAGGAGCGGTTATTGCCCGTCAAATTGTCGGTATAGACCCAGCGGCCTGCGGCGTTGGAGGCGGAGGTATTAACGCCATAGCGCCAGTAGTCGCGGGTCACTTCGCTCCAATACACCAGGGTTTGCAGGGTGGCGCGGTCGCTCAGTGTCCATTCGTGGTTGAGGTCAAAACCGATGCGGTCGCTGAGAAACCAGTCATCCGGCGCCGGATTGTAGGTATGCCCGGCGTTGTAGTCGTTCAGCAGCAGGCCACGGTAGGAAATATTGGCATCGTTCTCGTGCCAGGAGAATTTCATGCCCACCGTGTGGGCATCGTTAAAACGAATCCCGGCCTTGGCCATGATGTCGTCCATGTCGTAACCCTTGTCCATAAAGCCATCGCTCTCGGCGTGGGTTGCGACAATACCGGCGAAGGCGTCGCCAGATTCACTGCGGCCACCGGCTTCGATGGTTGCCTCGCGGGCGTCGAAGGAACCGACCCTGGCAGAGACCAAGACACCGTCATCCGGAGTTTTGGTCTTATAGTTGATGACACCGCCGATGGTGGACGGGCCATAGCGCAGCGACGCCGATCCCTTCAGCACTTCGATGCCTTCCATGCGCTGAATGCGAGGATTGAAATAGCGCTCATTGCCGATAAAGAGCCCAGGCGCTACGGGTACGCCATCTTCGAGAATCAGGGATTTGGATTCACTGGCGGACAGGCCGCGAATGCCTATATTGGAGACGATACTGCTTTCTTCCTCGCTTTTGGCGTTGATGCCGGGCACGCGGCGCAGGGCGTCTTCTGTCGATAATGGCTGAATCAATTCAAGCTGCTCGCGATCGACAAGAACGACAGAGCCTGTCATTTTTGAAATATCTTCAAGGCTCTTGCCGACCACCTCGATGACGGGCATAGGGGGTTCCCGCTCGATCTTGCTCTCGGCAATGGCGGCAATGGGTAACAGGGTCGTGGCAACGGCAACGGCAAGGCGCCGACGCAGGAAAACGGATGGCTGTGAGCTCATTGTTGTGATTCCTTGGGGTGTTGGTTTTCGCGCAGAACAATAATACAAACGATAACAATTATCAATAGGTAGCGATAAAAGCTATCATTAATATGTTCATTAAAGGGGATGTCTGGCAAGGAAACATTGATTCAGGTCAAGAAAGGTCGGGATGGTTTCTTCTCACCTGGCAACAGGAGGCTAAAAGCCGCAGCACAGCCCTCAGCGCATAACGAAAAAAAAGAGGCGTTATTCAGGCTTTTCAGTCACCCGTTTTGCCTTGGCTTTTTTGTCCTGTTCCCCCACCAAAAAGCGGTATACGGCTTCCTGGGAGCGATTTTTGCGCTTGTTGCCTCTGGATTTGTAAGCGTTGCTTTGCTGTGCGTCAATGATGCGCGCTTTCTGGTTGTCCGCCAGTTGAAGATCGGTAATCGCAATTAGCAGTTTCTTCAGTACCGGGTCATAAATGGGGCAGGTCACTTCCACGCGCTGATCGAGGTTCCTGCTCATCCAGTCGGCGGAGGAGATAAACAGCTCCGGATTGCCGTTGTTGTCAAAAATCATCAGGCGCGTGTGTTCCAGGTAGCGATCGACAATACTGATAATGCTGATGTTGTCGCTGATTCCTTTAATGCCCGGTTTGAGGCTGCACATGCCGCGCACGATTATTTTGATAACGACCCCCGCCTGGCTTGCGCGGTAGAGATAGCTGACGATTTCTTCATCCACCAGATTATTGAGCTTGAGCTTGATCAGCCCTTTGCGGCCTTTGCTGACGTGTTTAATTTCCCGCTCGATGAGGCGAATAATTTCACTGCGGGTATTGAGGGGAGAAACCCAGAGGTGATTCAACCCCGGATGGCGATAGCTGGTTTCGATAAAGCGAAACACACTGTGGGCGTCGTTGCAGATATCCTGATTGGCGGTAAAAAGAGCAAAGTCTGTGTAGATGCGCGCGGTGCTCTCATTAAAGTTGCCGGTGCTCACCACCGCGTAGCGTTTGATTCCGCCCTCGATTTGTCGCGTCACCACGCAGAGCTTGGAGTGCACTTTGAGACTGGGAATACCCAGGGTGACCTTGATGTCGGCGTCGGTGAGCTTTTCCGTCAGTTCCAGATTGTGCTCTTCGTCAAATCTGGCGCGCAGCTCGATATTGACGTTGACGCTTTTGCCATTGCGGGAGGCGTCGATAAGAGAGTCGACAATGCGGGAATTGGAGGCAACCCGGTAGACATTGATTTTAATTTCGCTGACAGCGGGATCAAAGGCCGCCTGGCGCACAAAATCGGAAAAATAGCTGAAGCGGTCATAGGGGTAGTAGAGCAGTACATCGCCCTTGTCGAGCGCCTCAAACACATTGCGGTGATTGTCAAACTGGCTGCAGCGCAGTGGCGGCAGGGGTTTGTTTTCGAGCCATTTTCCCCCAGGATTTTTAAAGCGAATAAAGTCGCGGAAATTGCGGTAGCGGCCGCCGGGAATAACACTGTCGACATTTTCAATGCCCAGGCGTTCGCAGAGTAGGCTCACCATCTCACTGGGCATGGTTTTGTCGTAGCTGAGACGCACAGGTTCGCCGGTGAGGCGCTGCTTCATGCCCAGGGTCAGCTTTTCGACAAAGCTCATTTCCAGGTCGTCGTAGATTTCGTACTCCGAATCCCGGGAGAATTTCATCGACCAGGCTTTCACCGAATCGTAATCGAGGAAGGGGTGAAAAATCTGATTGAGGCAATGGCGAATCACTTCGTCCACCATCATGAAGTAGTTGCGGGAATGGCCGCGATCCGGCGGCACATTGATAAACCTGGGGACACTTTCAGGGATGTCGAGAATGGCGTACTGACGGGTTTTGCCTTTTTTTATCTGCACTGCCAGATATGAGGTTTCGTCATTGAGATGCTTGTCCAGGGCGGTGTTTTCACGAATCCAGATGGGCACCATATGCTGAAGAATATGTTCGCGAAAATGATCGTCGAGCCACTTGCCCTGTTTCTCCGATAACGTGGCTTCGGTGACAAAGAAAATCTTTTTGTGTTCGAGCTCCCGCAACACGTCTTCATAAATAGCGTCAAATTTGTGGGTGAGCTGAACAATTTTGTCCTGGATTTGCGACAGCAGTTTGCCCGCCTCACCGGTCTGCCCGCGCTTTTCTTCCAGTTTTACCGCGCGGCGAACATCGGCAACCCGCACCTTGAAAAACTCGTCCTGGTTATTGGAAAAAATACCGAGAAAGCGCACGCGCTCAATAATGGGGTTGCGGGTGTCCGCCGCCTCCTGAAGAACGCGCTCATTAAAGGCCAGCCAGCTCAATTCTTTGGCAAAAAACAGCTCTTTGGGGAATAGGGTGTCCTTGTTGGGAAATGCCTGGGAATTGTCAGTGCGGTTGCGCAATTCTTTTTTACTCATGGTGTTTGTGATGCTTACCTCATAGGGTTTTAGCAATAAAGCGGAAATAATGGCCAAGGTGTATGACTGTTTTGTGACAGCGAGCCACCGCCATCCATGTCCCTGTTGTTTGAAAATGCGATGGCTTTGTCTCTGCGGTGTTCAGGCGTTGCCAGCAGGGCAGACCCCTACAAAATACGCCAGGCCAGACGTGACCTCGGGGGCGTTGTGGTGTAGTAGGAGCTTGCCTGCAAGCGATAGCGGTTTCAGAACATCAGTGCTCAATACGATAAAGCAGGTCAATACTTTGGGTTTCCCCGGATTCCGCTTTCAATCCCAGTTTATCACCGATCTGGTATTGCAGGGCGAAACTGCCCTGGGGAGAAAAGAGATTTTGAATATAGCTGACAAACAACTTTGAAGACAGGTATTTGCCCACCACCAGGGAGCTGTCTGTGTAGGAGTCGCCGCCTTCGAGACTGACCACATCCAGTCCCAGGCTGCTTTGCAAGCGGCTGGTGATCCAGTCGCTTTGAGAAATTCCCAGAGCCGTTGCCGCATTGGCAACCTGGTTGGTGTCGGATTGATTGAGATCCCTGGGTAATTTTCCCGTCACCAGCAAAGTGAGAGTTTCGGTGGCGGGCAGCGTCGGGTCGGAAAACACGTTGCTTTTGATGTTCTGGGCGGTGCCGCCAATCTCCACACCCACGGTGGCGGTTGGCGTTTTGCGGGAAGCAATAATATTTAAACCCGGGTTGTCGAGAGCGCCCTGGAAAATCAAAAAACCGCGGGAAATACTCAGTTTTTGGCCATAGGCCTCATAGCTTCCCTGGTGCAACGCCAGGGTGCCCCTGGCGTTGGGCAGGCCGGCTCTTTGTTGCCTCAGGTTCAACTCGCCCCTGACCCCGGTGGAGAGTCCGTAGGCGTCCAGTCTGACATCGTCGCCAAGAGCCAACAGAAGGTCAGTTTTAAAAGCAAAACCCGTTTGAGACGGTGGCTCACTGGATGACACCACTTCATCCTTTGATACTGTGGTGATGCCTTCCGGCTGGGGTTTAATGACCAGCCTTGCCCTGGGCACGCCGAGCTTGCCGGACACTGCCAGGGCGCTACGGCTAATGGCAATATCCAGATTAGGAGAAAAATCCGCTCTGGTGGTGGGCAAATCCACAAGGCTGACATTGTCGCCCTGAATACGAAGGCGGGCAAAGCTGTCATTTTCCAGGGGAAACATGCCCTCACCGCTGATGGTCAGGGGATTTTCCCCGGAAAAAATACGAGTGTTGAGTTGCCAGCGCTTGTCTCTGTTCAACAGCAATTGCCCTGAACCCTGATGAAGTTTAATTCCCAGTGCCGGCAGGGTTGCCGCCAGGGCGTCAACCCGCAATGCACCTTCAGTCTGCGGGTTGCTGAGAGTGCCGGAAATTGTCCCGTTGATATGGATACTGCCCTCGGGATCTTCAACCGCTGTGGTGATAGCTTGCAACCATTGTAATGAATCAATATTGCCGCTGAGATTTCCGCTAAGGGGGCGTTCGTCTGCAAAACCCAGGGAGACAACCAGATCAAGTTGACCTATATCGCCCATACTGAGTTGAGCGTTGTTGCGAATACTCTTGGCAGCGCTGGCGCCCTCAATGGAAAAGTGAAAGGCCTGTTCGATGCGCTGGTTATTCTCCAGTTCATAAGCCAAGGCACCATCACGGCTGCTGAGCTGATACTGACTGCGCAGCTGGCTGAGCCTGGTGGTGTTTCCCGCCACACTAAAGCTGCCATCCAGCGTACCTTCAATATGGGTAGTGACCGGCAGCCACTCCTTCAGGCGGCTCAAGTCGATGTTGCGCAGTTGACCAGAGGTGTCAATTTCACCTTTGCTGTAGCTAATCTCGACGCAGGCGGAACTGGCGTTTTGCTGCAGACAAAAGCGGCTCAGCTCAACGGCTTCAGCCGCGATGGCGAGAGGGGCGGAATTTTCCAAAATCCATGCTCCGGCAAGGTCATTGTCAAGGTCGAGTTGGGTGATGTTTCCCCGCCAGCGTTGATCGAGATAGCCGCCGTTGCCCGCCAGGCGAAGGTGGTTGCTGTCATCCTTGAATATCAGGCTGAAATTGTGCTGCTCTATGGCGCCGTTGGTGTCGAGCTGAAGATTCCCGTTGCTGATACCGGCCACTGATAATCCTGTCGCTGTCGCAGCAAGCTGATATTGGCCGGGATCATTGCGGGTGGCGAGCAGCTTGATATGGTCAACAGCGCCGCCGGGTGTTTTTATATGGTCGCCCTCAATATTGGCGGCAATGGCAAGGTTCGACAGCCTGTTCAGAGGATCGCCGTCACCTTGGGCGGGCGGAGTAATGAGGTCGTTGAGATTACCTTTGATGCTGCCTTCGCCAACCAGGCTGCCGCTGAATTCGTCGCCAAGGGCGGAGAGATCTGCACCCTTCAATCGCCAGTTGAGAGCGGACGTGCTACCAATAATACCTGCGACGGATAATTCGTTAGCCCCCAGGGTCAAGCCGAGGTCGTCAATTTCAGCGCTCAATGATGATGGATTTTTGTTAACGGCAACCTTGCCGTGGCCTTGGAGTTGATGATCGCCAACAGTACCTGCCAGCCTGGTGATATGCAGCCGGGTTTGTAGCTGATTGTTGTGCCAACTGCCGTCGCTATCAATATTGGCGGAAATACTGCCCGGCCAATCCTTGAGGAGAGTGCCGGTATCCAGGTTGTCGGCGCTTATCTCGGCTTGCCATTTCAGCCACTGCTGCCAGTCAATGCTGCCGCTGATCTGTGCCGAACCCTGGTTGCTTGCCAGGCTGAATGTATTGATGACCGCGCTGCTGAGGTTTCCTTGGAGATCTATGCTGAGGTCGAGATGATCCAATGACTGCAACAAAGAGCCAGTATTTTCAGGGTTGGGCAATGCCTGGAATTGGACATTTCCCGCGAGTTGGTATTGGGTGGCGGAGCCTGTCAGCGCCAGCGAGCCGGAGCTGTTGATCACAGTGTCATCGCTGCCTGAATCCGCCACAAGCGCGGACATATTGATATCCTGCCATTGATTGCGAATATCGGCGGTGATGGCCGCGACATCCAGCGGTGTCTTGGCACTGGTGGCGATGACCAGGGTTGCCTCTGTGGTCAGCAAAACGGGTGAATTGAGTTGGTGATTGATATTGAGCTTGGTGAGGGCGCCGTTAATGGTGGCGGTGCCGGAAAACGTTTTTTCATCGCCGGCGGTGAGTTGCCATGCGGTTTTAAGTGACAGGCCGTAGGGAAACTGATTGCTGATGCGCCCGGAAATCTCGATGTTGCCTTCGGGGGTGGTCAAGGAAAAACCCTGAATATGGCTTTGCAGGGGATTGATAATCCCCTTGAAATGGGCAGCAGAAATTTCAACGAGCGCTTTATTCTGTTCGACAGCGCTGTTTTCAGTGGTGATACTGAGCTGGGACAGGCTCAAACTGCCGATATTGATGGGTAACGGCACTCTGAGTGTTGGCCAGGGGTTATTGTCGCTTTTCGAGCTGTCATCCTCATACAAATGGATGGCAACCCTGTCGACGGCGATGGCGTCGATCGTTAGTTGGCCGCCGAGAATACTCCACAGTGTCCAGCGGCTGGCGATGCTGCCAATATCAATAGCCATTTGCGGGGATTTTACCCGCAGCTCACGCAGATCCACTCCCTCAGCCAAGGTACCCGTCAGGGACTGGAAACTGGCCTGATCACCGGCGGCCTTGGTCAAAACCCAAGCAGTGCCGCTCTCTGTGGCAATGATCCAGTAAAGGGCGGAAACCCCGAGCGCCGCGACCAACATCAGGGGGAGGGCGGCAAAAAGCCACAGCCGTTTGAATATTCTGGTCAACATAAGCCTATTCATAAATCTGGCCCCATCGACAAATGTAATCTGAAACCGCCCTCTTTAAGGGGGAAGGCAAAATCGATGCGTATAGGCCCTATGGGGGAGTGCCAGCGGGCGCCAACGCCAACGCTCTCGTAAAGGGTGAACTGGCTGGTGTCAAAGGCGGTGCCGGTGTCGTAAAAAACGGCGGCGCTGTAGTCTTTGTAAACCCGATGATCGTATTCGACGCTGGCGGTGATCAGATGCTTGCCACCCACCACGTCGCCTTCGTCGTTGGTTGGCCCCAGGGTGCGAAAATCGAAACCGCGCACACTGTTATCGCCGCCGGCAAAAAAGCGCAGCGACGTGGGCAGTGCGGAAAAATCTTCCACATGGGTGGCACCGAGGCCGCTTCGACCAATAATCCTGCCACCAAACAGGGGCGCAATCACTTTTGCATCCACCGTTCCCTGGACAAAACTGGTATCGGACAGCAGATCTTCAATGCCGCCGCGCAACCCGGAAGACAGGCGCCAGCCCCTGGTGGGGTAGCTGGCGTCATTGGCGCGGCTGCGCGCCATATCGATGCCGGGATAAAAAAGGATGGACGATGAAGAGTCGTCGCCCACATCGTAATTTTCATAAAGCAGGCTCAGGGAGCGGGTAAACACCCAACCGTTGTCGAGAAGCCTGACCTGGGAGACCTCGGCGAGATAACTGGAACTGTTGGTGGTGTCGGTGTCTTCGCTCTGCCAGCCCAGCGACCAGAGGGTTTTTTCTTTTACCGGGTCTGCCCCCGGTTGTTGCAGTTGAACACCGGCATTTTTTTGCACCGGCGACCACTGGCTCGACAGCTGATAGGTATCGCCGTCCTTGCCAAAGCGGCGATTTTTCAGCACATAACTGACCTTGGGGCCGATGTCCGTGGAATAACCGGCACCAAAGGTGCTCTCAAAGCGGGATTTCAGACTGAGATCCACAGCCATATTGACAGTGCCAGTTTCAGGATCGGGATCGGATTGATTGACACTGACGCTGTCAAAATACTGGCTGTTGATGAGGTTGCCCTGAAAGGCAATCAGCTTGGCGGCATCGTAGAAATCGCCGGGGACAAAGGTTTGATAGCGGCGCAGAAATTCAGGATTCAAGGCCACCGGAGCGTAGTGGATGGCGCCAAACCTGTAGCGCTCGCCGCTCTCATAAATCAGCGTTGCACTGGCGGTGTTGCGCTCGCTGTCCACCGCGAGGCGCTGTTCTTTGAAGGCGCCAGAAAAATAGCCCAGATTGGCGGCTCTTTGCCGCAGGATTTTCTTGCTGGCTTCATATTTGCCGTGATTAACCTGCTGCCCCTGTTTCAACGGCAGTGTGGCGAGAATGTCGGTAAAGGCGGGGTCGGCGCTGCCCGCACCGATAATATCGATCCTAACCTCGTTAAAGACGGTTGGATCACCCGCTGTGACATGGACGTTGACGCGCCAGCAGCCGGATTTTTTGCCGCCATTTTTTGCTTTATTGCCATTGTTGGCGGCGAGCCATTCCCTGTCGATGGCCCAGCTGCCCTGATAGTAACCCAGGGCGCGAAGGGCTGCGGAAATAGCGGTGTCTGCGTTTTTGAGGGTGTTGCGTAAATGTAACTCACTGATATTACAGGGCAGCTCGGTTATGTCGAGATGGCGGCGAATATTGGTTTTCAGGCTTTTGCTGCCACCGTGAATTTCCAGGTTAAGATTGTCTTGGGCAAGGCTTTTCGCTGCGGAGGCGAAAAAAACCACAGTATAAAAACACAGCTGCAGTAGGCGGCGGGTTGTGCCATGGAATTTGTCAGTCCACAAAACGCCGGTGGCCAGGAATTTGACGGTCACGGTTTGGCACTTGAAATCGGTATAAAAAAACAACGCAAATCCTGATGATGTGATACTTCTACTGCCCGCATTAATTGTCTATTCAGAGTTCTTGGAGTCTTGTTGCAGCATCCAGTTCAGTAGGTCGGCGGATACGCGGTCTGCGGCCACGCCAAAAGCGGCAACCAGGGCAGCGCTTTGGCTGCTGCCTCTGCCGACAGGCTCGCGGGCAATAAAGCTGCGGCTGGCGATAATTTTTCGCGACGCGGTATCCGCCAGGGTGGCGTCAAAACGAATAACTGCGGCGAGATTGTTTTTATCCGCTTCGGCGTAAAAACCGCGCAGCGTGCCAGACAGCTCAACTTCGGCATGAAGGTTTTCAGCGTCTGTGGTCAGGCTGGCAATGCGGCCGTCGGCGAGAAAGGCGCGCTGCAAATAGTCCTGCCACAATTTTGGCGTTGTCGAAGTCCAGCGGGCGCCGCTGTAGAGAGCCAGTTCGTTGTCTGGATTCAGCACCAGCAAGCGCTTGCTGTTGAGGGCGTCGCTGGCTTTTGGGGTTTTTATGCGCAACGACCAGGGTGCAGGCGCCCGCTCGCTGGCTTGCAGGCGAGGTTCCGGCAACTGGTAGAGGGCGACTTCCTGGGGTTCGGGCAAAATAGTGCAACCGCTGGTGGCCAGCATAGCGAAAACAACAAGTGTGACACCAAGGATTTTCACGGTTCAAACTCCTTTATTTTTTCACTGCCCAAAAGATAGCCGCTGGGGTCTTCCTCTAGGCGGCGGGACACTTCGCCCAGGCTGTTGAGGGTGGCGCGCAACTCCTGAATCAGGGGGCCCACCTCTGAAAAACCCTGAATACTCTGGTCGAGGGCGCCTTTGTTGGCGGCAATCACTGCATTGAGGTTGGTGCTCAGTTGTTCCAGGGAGCGCAGGGATTTTTGCGCATCGACGAGGAGCTTGTCGCCATGATTGTCTATGCCGGTGTTGATTTTTGCCATCAGTTCAGACGCCTGGGACAGGGCTTGGTGGAGTTCCTCACTGGCCTTGGCCATGTCCTTCAGACCCTGGCTGATGGCGTCTTTTTCCCCGGCAAAGGCGCTGGTGGCGGTGTCAATGTTGGCGAGAATATTGGAAAAATGTCGAGTGTTGTCTTCAGAGAGTATTTTGCTGGCATTGGTCACCAGCTGAGTGATATTGACCAGCAACTCCTCGCTGCTGGAACGCAATTGACTGAAAGGAGATGGAGAAGCCTGAATAACAGGCACTTTGTCGCCGCGAGCCTTGAGTGGAGGATTGCCGGGAGGGCCGCTGAGCAACTGAATAATGGCGGCGCCGGTAATGTTGGCAATGGTCAACCGCGCCCTGGTTGCGGTGGTAACGGGGACATTGTCGGCGATGCGGATTCGCGCCCAGATCTTGCGGGGATCGTTGCTATCCAGGTTAAGGCTGATCACTTCACCGATGCGAATGCCGTTGTAGAGAACATTGCTGCCCACGGAGAGTCCGGTGACGGATTCGCTGAAAACGATGTCGTAGCGGCGTGTGTTCTGATCGCCGCTGGTTTTTGTCAGCCACAGGGCAAAAACGATGGCGGCAATGGTCACCGTCAGGGTGAAGAATCCGATGATAATATGGTGGGCGCGGGTTTCCATGTTTTAACCTTTCGATGTTGCCTGTGCTGAGGCGCTGGCCGCAGCTCGGCCTCTGGGGCCGTGGAAATAATCCTGAATCCAATCATCCTCTGTGGCGGCGACAACCTCAAGGCTGCCGACAACCAACACTTTTTTTCGAGAGAGCACGGCGACCCGGTCACAGCTGGTATAGAGAGTGTCGAGGTCGTGGGTGACCAGAAAAACCGTGAGACCAAAGGCATCCCTCAGGGTCAACAGTAACTGGTCAAAGGCCGCTGCGCCAATGGGGTCAAGCCCGGCTGTTGGCTCATCGAGAAACAAAATCGCGGGATCCAGCGCCAGTGCCCGCGCCAGTGCTGCCCGTTTCACCATGCCGCCAGACAGCTCGGCGGGAAACAAATTGCCAGCATGGGCGGGCAAGCCCGCCAGCGCCAGTTTAACACTGGCGAGATATTCGGCATCCCTGCGACTTAAACCGCCGTGCTCGATCAGGGGCAGGGCAATATTTTCGATCACCGTCAGAGAGGAAAATAGTGCGCCGTTTTGAAATAACACACCGATACGTTTTTCCAGCGCCGCATCCCTGGCGCCCAGGGTCAAAATTTCCTCGCCAAACAAGCGGATTTCACCTGACGCCGGTTTTACCAGGCCAATAATGGAGCGCAACAGCACAGACTTGCCGGTGCCGGAGCCGCCCACTACACCCAGAATTTCCCCTGGGTACACATCCAGATCCAGATTCTCATGAACCAGATTGTCGCCAAAACGGTTGCAGAGATTGCGCACACTGATGGCGGTTTGCCGGCTGTCTGCCACTACTCTCTTCACCAGCCCATCTCCATGCAAAAAAGCGCGGCAACCGCGTCGAGGACAATGACAATAAAGATGGACTGCACCACGCTGGAGGTGGTGTGCTCGCCTACAGACTGAGCGCTGCCCCGCACCTTAAAGCCTTCGAGACAGCCGATAAGGGCGATCATAAAGGCAAAAATCGGTGCCTTGGCCATGCCCACATAAAAGTGCCGCACGGGGATTTCCTGAACGATGCTCATATAGCGGGCGAGGGAAATATCCAGGGAAAACATCCCCACCACAGCGCCACCGACAATGCCGGAAATCATTGCGATAAAGGAGAGCAGGGGCAGGGTAATCAATAGCGCCAAAATGCGCGGCACCACCAGGATTTCCATGGGATTCAAGCCCAGGGTGCGCAGGGCGTCGATTTCCTCGTTGACCTTCATGGAGCCGATTTGAGCGGTAAAGGCGCTGGCGGTGCGCCCTGCCAGCAAAATGGCGGTGAGCAGAACGCCGAATTCCCGCAAAAAAGAATAGGCCACCAGGTTTACCGTATAAATACTGGCGCCGAAATTGGCGAGCACAGTGGCGCCGAGAAACGCCACCACGGCGCCCACCAAAAAGGTGAGCAGGGCAACAATGGCCACGGCATTGAGGCCGGTTTGGTGGACCTGGGTAACCAGGGCGGTTATACGCCATCGACCTGGGCGAATGATAACAGCAAATAATGTGGTTAACGCCAACCCCATAAAGCCGGCGAGGAGGAGAAAATTCCGCCAGCCGCTGTGGCTGAGTTCACCCAGGCGGGCAATGGCATCCAGCCAGGAGGATTGTTGCGGCGATGCCTGCTGCTGTTTCGTCATGGCTGTGGCCACGGTTTTCAGCAGGGCGGCATACTCAGAAGATAAGCCCCTGGCGGAAGCGGTTAGCGCCAACAGCGATTCGGCGCCAATAACCCGCGTCAGCAGCGCGGCGCCCGCGGTATCCAGCTCGCCCATGCCGACAAAATCCAGCTGATCCGGCTCTGGGCTCTGGGGCAGAGCCGTGGCAAGGCTTTGCTGCAGAGAGCTGTAGTGAGCCAAAATCCAGTCGCCTTTAACGCAAAGGCAAATGCCGTTGTCAGTCTCCGCAAACACCAAAGCGCTGCAATTATTGGCGGCGGTGGCTGTAACCGTTTTGTCTAGCTTCCCTGATGTTTCCATGTTCTTCCAGAGCCATAAAGCCCGGTTAGTGAAGCCTAAGACTAAAACAGAATGGTTGGTGTTTGCTAGTGCTGCTACCGGGAAACACTAAAGCATGAAAGTCCGTGTTCGCACTTCCGGCAACGGTGTAACCCTTGCAAATGCAATCAGCCGCAACCCCGAACCCTTCTTGCCATAGAAGTGAATCTACTTCTTTTATTTTATTCCACTACTTTCGGAATGTAACGCTAGTCATTAGGGGGATTACCGGCAGGTAAAGTTCAATTTTTAGTGTTCAGATGCGGGGGTGCGTGAGCCAGATTAGTCTGGAGACTGGATGCTCACGCATAAAAGTGTCTTGCTCAAAATATGAGATTAGGATTTACTTGGCAGCCAATTTAATGGTGTGGCTTATCTTTCAAGTGGTTAAGTACTGATTGTCTATGAAAAAGAAAAGAACTCAAGCGGAAAGAACGGCAATTTCTGACAGAAAATTGTTGGAAGCGGCAACGGAATTAATTGTTGAGCGGGGAACCCAAAAGACAACACTGACAGATATAGGTGAACGCGCTGGCTATAGTCGGGGTTTGGCGAGTTCTCGGTTCGGCTCCAAAGAGGGGTTGTTCCGTCATATGACAGCTGTTATGCAGCAGATGCGCGATGATTATCGTAGTAAATTGACCAAAGGAAAAACCGGGCTCGATGCCATTTTGGCAAGGGTAGATGTGGTTGATAGCCTTCTCAGTGAAGAGCCAGTTTTCACAAGGGCAATGTTTACATTATGGTTTGACGCCATCAGCCGCCATACGGAATCGCTTCCCCTGTTAGAAAACTATATTACTGATTCCCATAAGTCGATAGCCCAGACTGTTCAGCGTGGAATTGATGCAGGGGAAATCTCGCCAAATATAGACCCCAATGCTTTTGCTAGAGCTTACTTGTCTTATGTGAATGGCCTGATCTACCGCTGGATGGTTTTGAAGGATGGCGACAATTTGTCGGAAGATCTTCAGAATTTTAAAGAGTATTGTCGTCATATGCTCAAGGGCTGAAGCCCTATCCATCTTTTAGATTTCCAATACGCCATCGATCGTCCAGCACAAAAATTAGATTCCCATGCCTTGCTTCTTTTCTTTAAATGTTGTAGATTCATAAAACTAAATTGAATTAATTAAGTTTTATGAATCTGTCAGGCTGGCTGTAAGTAGGGGATTGAGATTTGGGGGGGGTGCCTTATAAGGAAAAGGCGATACTCTGCCTTGCGGCGGCGTTTATAACTCTGCTTTCCGTAGCTCTGTGCAGTTCAACCGATCAACAATAACGCTCAAAACGATGAGGTAACATATGAAAATAAAATTTAATAAAAAGCCTTTGGTTGTGGCTTCGCTTTTAGTCCCAGGATTTCTTTGGTCTTCTGGTTCTGCATTTGCTGCACTGGAAGAGATCATTGTGACAGCAAACAAAAGGGCGGAAAGTGCCAATGAAATCGGAATGTCGATTACGGCAATTTCTGGGCAAAAATTGGCGGAGCAAAAATTAACCTCCCTTGAAGAAATTACATCTTCTGTTCCTGGTTTGGTTTTCGCAAATAGTCAACAAAACACGCCCATTCTCACATTGAGGGGCGTGGGCTTCAACGAAAGTTCGCTGGGTGTTTATCCTGCAACCAGTTTGTATGTTGATGAAATACCTTTGCCATTTCCAGTGATGGCGGCGCACAGCGCCTACGATCTTGAACGCGTTGAGGTGCTAAAAGGGCCTCAGGGCGTGCTGTTCGGGCAAAACTCGACTGGGGGTGCGGTCAATTTTATTGCAGCCAAACCCACAGAAGAGCTTTCCTATGGTGGTGATATAAGCTATGGCCGCTTTAACAGATTCGAGACAAATGCTTTCGTCAGCGGTTCGTTAGGTGAAATGGTTGCCGGGCGGCTGGCCATTCAAAATGTTCAGAGTGACGATTGGCAGCAGAGCCTCACAAGAGATGCTGAAAATGGCGAAGATGATTATACCGCTGCGCGCTTGTCATTACGTTTTCAGCCCACAGATGCCGCCGAGATCAACTTGAATGTCAATGGCTGGAGAGATAAATCAGACCCCCAGGCTATGCAGCTTGCGGCTGCAATGCCCAAAGCCTTCGCAGCGGCACCCGAAAATGCCTTGCGCCAAGTTTCTGCTCCGTTTACAGAAAAAGATAACCGCTCTGCAGATTGGACTGATGAACTGTCCGGGGATAAAGAGTTTATGCAATATTCCCTGAGAGGGGATTTCGACTTAAATGACAGCACAACATTGACCGCTCTTGTCGCCCATAGCAGTTACGAGCAGGATCAGATTCAGGATGCCGATGGCCAGGCTTTGGAAGTGGATGGTTATCGCAATGTGGGAGACATAGATTCAACATTTGCTGAAATTCGTTTAGCAGGAATGGCCGGCGATAATCTCAATTGGGTGGTCGGCGCAAATTACGAAGACAGCAGTACGGAAGAATATCAGGTGCAGTCTTTTAGAGATAACACCAGTAGTCGTCCGGGCACTTTGATGATGAACAGAGTTGGCTTGGCCTTGGAGCAGGAAATAGAATCCTACGCCTTTTTTGGCAATATTGATTACAGTTTTACAGAATCACTCACGCTCAAACTAGGTGCTCGGTACACCGATACTACCATTGATGCTTTAGCCTGTACCAAAGCTGCGCCAAACGGGCCAAACACTACTGATAACAGTGGTTTTGGTAGCAATGTTGGTGCTTTGTTTAATATTTTAGGTGGCATGTCAGGTAACCCGTTTACACCTATAGGGTTGAATGATTGTTTCACCTTGAATAATGACGGTGTACCTGGTTTTCCCTTCGTTGATGAATTGGCGGAAGACAATATATCCTGGCGAGCTGGTTTAGATTATCAATTCGACGAAAACACGCTGCTCTATGCCAATGTATCCCAGGGCTATAAAGCGGGAAGTTATCCGGTTATTTCGGCAAGCAGCTATGCCCAGTTACAACCAGTGACAGAAGAATCTGTCCTCTCCTATGAGGCAGGGTTTAAAAAGTCGATGATTGATAATCGCATACAATGGAATGGCGCTGCGTTTTATTATGAATACGAAGATAAACAAGTTCGCGGAAAAACCCTGACGCCCATATTTGGCGCCCTGGATCGCTTGGTCAATGTTCCCGAATCTACAATTATTGGTTTGGAAACAGATATAGTCGCACTGCTCGGAGAATATTTTACGGTGACAGCCGCTGTTACCTATGTGGATTCAGAAGTTGATAAATACACGGGTTACAACGTTTTTGGCCAGATTGTGGATTTTGCCGGCGAAAGCTTGCCGTACACCCCTGAGTTTACCTATAGCTTGGATCTTGATTATCGTACGCCGCTTTCTCAGGGAGGTACTTTGTTCATGGGCGTGAATGTTACAGGGCAAAGTAAGACTGATGCGGTTTTTGATGGTGATGATATCGCACTAAATCCAGACAATGTTGCTGGGGGCTTCCAAAAATCTATCACAGAAAATTTCTTGGTGGTCGACAGTTATGCAGTTGTTGGCGCTAGGCTTGGCTATGAATCAAGTGATGAGCGCTGGAAAATCATGGTATGGGGAAAAAATATCACCGATGAATATTATTTCAACAGTGTCACTGCCACCTCTGACAGTGGTGCAAGAATGGCAGGTAGACCCAGAACCTATGGACTCACAGTTGGCTACAACTTTTAAATAAGCAAAAAATATGCGAGTTATATCACAGTTAAAATCAAGTGATATAACTCGCAGTATATAATCGCAAGAAAAATTTCAGCTTTTGTGCTGGTAGCTTTCAATTAATTAAAAGCCATAATTCTCTACAAGTACAATAGAGAGAGCCTGATGCCGCAACTTTTGACCAATGGAAAATCTCCGCGCAGTTTTTGGCGTATCCGTTTCACAGTGGTTAGTTTGTGTGCGCTGGCAACGTTTATTTGCTATATGGACAGGGTGAGTATTTCTATTGCCATTATTCCCATGGTGACTGAAATGTCATGGGATGCGGAAACTCAAGGAAGGGTATTGTCCTCTTTTTTTCTCGGTTATCTACTCACTCAAGTTCTCGGTGGTTGGCTTGCTGATCGCTTTGGTGGCAAAGCAATTTTAGGTTATGGCGTTATTCTGTGGTCGCTATTTACATTCATAACCCCACCTGCAGCAGCATTAGGTTTAACCGTATTGATTCTTGTACGAATTGGAATGGGAATGGGGGAGGCGGTTTGTTTTCCATCCGTATACAGTTTGGTCGGCAGATGGATGCCTGTATCTGAGCGTTCTCGAGCGATAGGACTAAATAACAGCTGTATTCCTCTCGGGACAGTTTTTGCGCTACTGGTGACGCCCATCATTGTCGAAAATTTTGGCTGGGAATGGGCTTTCTACCTGTTTGGATTTGCTGGTTTGCTGTGGTGGCTTTTTTGGCAAAAATTAGTGACCGCCGAACCTGAAACACATCCACGAATCACTCAAATTGAACTAGACGAAATAAGAGCCGAGACTGGCGGTAGTGACAACCATATTGATGATGCTCCAACAATTCGAGATCTGCTAAAACTACGCCCTGTATGGGCAATCATTGTCGCACATTTTTGCACTAACTGGTCTGTGTACGTTTTGTTGTCCTGGTTGCCAACCTTTGTAAACAAAGGGCTTGGCGTCGATTTCGCTTCTGTGGGGATACTCACCATGCTGCCCCATATTTGTGCCTTTTTTGCCATGAATTATGCCGGGCGTATGGCTGATAAGATGATTTCCAAAGGAATGGATATAACAAAAGTCCGGAAGATTATGCAAACACTGGCTTCAGGAGGTCTTGCTGTTGCCTTTCTATTTGTTGGCAGTGTCAATTCAGTCACTGCAGCAATCACCATTATGTGTATTGGAACAGCATTTAGTGCTTTCGTCACAGGAGGATTCCTGGTCAATCACATGGATATAGCCCCGCGGCATGCCGGAAAACTTATGGGGCTTACCAATACAGCAGGCACACTGCCAGGAATTGTCGGTGTGTATATCAGTGGCTTGATTTTGCAGGCTACTGGTTCTTGGTCGCTTGTTTTTCAGGTGACGGCAGGGATAACGCTGCTGGGTTTGATTTTTTATCTGGCATTTGCTTCAGGTAAAAAAATATACAACTAACATTTATATAGAGGAGATTTTACCTTGATTACCGCTAATGACCTTGAATACCACCATTCCGCAACTGATGATTATACATGGGCGGAAACCTATTATCTGCCAATTTCCATACCCGAAGAGCGGTTATTTGCACACGTATATGTATGCGCAAAACCTGTTCTGGGTTCAATGGTGAATGATATCAGGGTTCACGGTTGTGTCAGTAACACTGAGTTTGATTTGCTGCATATTGACAGCCAAAACCAGCTGCCTGCTCCAGAACGATTTTCCCATATCAAATCACCTAATGGCCTGCAAGTGAAAGCGGTCAATCCACCAAGAGACTATCGCATCGATTATGTGGGCCCCAACGGCACTGAAATCCATGTGGATATGATTGGTATTATGCATCCCTTTGATATTCACGATCCCAATCTCAATCCATTGGCCGGAAGTACGGAAGAAGAACGTCTGGCAAAAACGTCGATGGGGAGTGGCTACAAAGGGCATTTTGATATGCATTGTCATACCACTGGTTCCCTTATCTTGCGCGGGAAAGAGTACAAGGTTGACGTCATTGACCGAATGAATCATAGCTGGGGGCCACGTCCTGAAATGGATATTCCACCGATGAATTCAGCCTGGGCTTCGTTTGGCAAGGATTTATGCTTTCGCTTTCATGGCCATATGGATCCTTATAAACCTGCTGGACAGGATCAAAAATTTGCCCATGGTTATTTGTTGGACAAAGGCGAAGTTTTTGCCATCATGGATGTAAAAATGACAACAACCCGATTGGGTATTGTGCCTATACAGGTTGTTGCAGAAGTAACTGATCAGCGCGGTAATCAGTATCGCCTTAAAGGCGTACCCATTTCCGGTGGTCCATGGAGATGTTATGCAATTTCCGTTTGTTGGGTTGCTCTGACTGAGTGGGAGCTTGAGGGTAAAACAGGGTACGGTTCATTTCAGGAAAACCGCTCTTTGCCAATTGAATCAGATATTCGTGGGCGCAGGTGGTTTGATCGTATTCCCGCTCTAACGGGTTGATTTATTACTGTAGGAAGCTCTGGCTAATGTCATTCGCGCGTATGCGAGAATCTATAATCGATTGATTTTTATGGACTTCCGTCTACGCGGGAGTGACGAAACTGAGTTGATCAGAGTTTCATGTATTGAGTTAAAGCGGAGATTGACCAATGGTGGAAGTACAATCTATAGCAGGAAAAATCTTGCCCAAGCCGTCGCTGTTTTATCCTGCGGAAATAGAAAACGCAAAACACTGGCGTGATGCCCCTGACGACCAGCGGATAGAAAAAATTCGTCAAGCTTTTCCCGTTGAAGATGAATTTGATCTTATGCTGACACGTAAAATGAAACGTCGATCCTTGGGTTCGTATCAATTGCCTACCCTTTCAGAAATGTCAGGTTATGTCCGATCATTTTTGAATGATCACGTGAAAGGTAAATATAGTATTTCTAATGAAGCCTGGCTGACTGGTGGTGCATCAAAATTGCAGTTTGGTTTCACTTTGCACTGGAATGATCCAGGTCGCGGCGAATCAAGTGATGATGTGGTGGTCAGGATGGAGCCAGCAGAGTCGCTCAATGCGACAAGCCGTCGCAGAGAGTTCCAGATTATTCGTGCCATGAAAGATGTGGTTCCTGTGCCAAAAACGTTTTGGATGGATCCCGAGGGGAAATGGTTTCCAGAACCAGCGATTGTCTATGGATTTGTTAAAGGTACAACGAAGCCGTCCTCAGACCAGCAAAGAGTGAGTGGAACCGGAACCAAATTTCCTCCGGAATTGAGGGCAATATTGGGGCCTCAATTTACCGAACATCTTGCCGCAATTCATACTTTTGATTGGAGCAATGCCGATCTAAGCGCATTTAACAAGCCAGAAGTGGGAACAAAGGATGCGTCCATATGGCAATTGAATCGTGCCAGGCGTGTATGGGAAGAAGACCGCAGCGAAGATTTGCCTGTTGTTGAATATGTTGCAAACTGGCTTGAAGACAATATGCCCATTCTTGACCATGCCAGTGTCTTACATGGCGACTATCGCAGTGGAAACTTTTTGTTTGATGAAGCCAGTTCGCAGATTACCGGGTGGTTGGATTGGGAGCGCTGCTACATAGGCGACAGGCACAGAGACCTGGCATGGGTAACAACCTCGCTTTTTGGCAATTTCGCCGAGGATGGCAAAACGCCATTAGTTTGTGGCCTGGTTCCTGAACAACAGTTTTTAGATGACTACCAACGTATTTCTGGGTTGTTCATTGACCCGAAACGGTTGCATTACTTTCGTGTATTGAACACCTATCAATTGGTAGTTTCTTGCTTGTCCTCTACATACAGAGTGGTGCGTCTGGGTAAATCTCACCAGGATATTTTATTGGCAATTGTCGAAGGTGCGGTTTATCCCAACGCTAGTGATTTATTGAAAATATTAGAGGAGGGGTGCTGATGGGCGATCGTTCAATTAGTGGTTTGAAAGCCTGTATCGCATCGCTGGACAAGATTATTGGTCCAGTGGTTGAAAAATCCGGTGATACTCTTGCTCGAGAGCAGCTCGCGCTTATGTCAAAATATTTGTCGTTTCTGACTGAGCGCCTGGATTATTCAAGAGGTCGGGAGAGATTTGAATTGCATCAGTATATTGTTATGGGCAATGAAATATTAGCCATTCTTGGTCGAGCCAATATAAATCATCAAGAGTTGGCTGCGAGTATTGAGTCTGCTCAAACTAGTTTAAGCAAGCCTGAAGCAGCAGCTGAAGAATTGGATCGAGTCGGTGTGTCACTGCGCGCCACAATCAGCTTCATAGCAAGAGGATTGATTCAAGCAGAAAATAAAATTCGGAAGGAAATTGAATCTGTTATCCACCACCGTTCAAAATCTATTTTCGAATTGCGCAGAGCCTGGTTCAAGCCTCTTGCCTGGGAGGCAGATCAGAATGCTGTGCCGGATTTAGAAAAATTGCTTTATGGAACTGCGAGATAATATCAGTCAAATAACAGCACAGGGATGTGCTGTTTAGCTGTTAATTTTAAAAATTAATCTATAGGCGTAGTAGCTATCCAGCATTCGACAATCATTATTGCTTTGCAATAGTTTATGGGTGTGTATGAATAACAGGCATATTCCTCTTCAAGGGGTAAAGAACTTTCGCGATTTTGGCGATTATCTGAGCCGATATGGCGGTCGAATAAAGAAAAATGTCATGTTTCGTTCGGCACGTCTTTCAGGTTTGACCAATAGTGATTTAACAAAAGTTGAAAAGCTTGGCATAAAAACCGTATTCGATCTTAGAAGAAATTCTGAATCCAAAAGTATGCCAACCCGGTGGCATCAGGATGGCGTTTCAATACTTAATATCCCATTGCTTACAGAACAGCTAAATCCTTCATTAGTTGCATTATTGGATGAGGGGGTAGATGGTGGCAGTCAAGATATTGCCAAAAAGGTCATGCAAGGCATCTATCTCGATTTGATCACGCAAGCGGATTCTCTGGCGGCTACCAGGGAAATCTTTACACATATTATAGGGCATGAATCCGCCCCCTTTCTTGTTCACTGTTCAGCAGGTAAAGATAGAACCGGGGTGATTTGCGCATTGTTTTTATGGTCTTTAGGGGTTTCATGGAGTGATATTGAAAAAGACTATTGTCTTAGTCAGTCCCTATATTCAGACACTATTGATATTTATACATGGAAAACCCAGGCCATTGACCATAACTCTCTAGAAAAATGGCATAAAAAAAATCTCATTCCTCTCACTTCTGCCCTTCCCGAATATATTGGTACAGCTAAAAATTATTTGCTAGCCGAGTATAAGACTGCTGAAAACTTTTTAAAATTCGGTCTTGATATCAGTGATGATGGAATAAGGCATTTGCAGATGAAATTCATCGAGTAGTATTGGTGTATTGAAGAGCGAAACTGTGCTTATGTTTTTACAAGGGGTAAACATGTACGATATTTATAGAGGAACATTGGTCACAAACGACGATGTTGTCAGGCTGGAACAACGCTCCCTTGCCGATCTCGTACCAATGAACAGCATATACGATGCATTAAGACTTGCTGCTGCCAATAATCCTGATAAGCCTGCTATTAAGCATCTAAAGTCACCATTTGACTGCGACCCAGAAACCATTGATTTTAAAACCTATTTAGAATTAGTTGAAAAAGCTGCCAATCTATTTTATTCCGCATCATTTGCTGAGCCTGCCGTTGTCGCTGTTGTTGGTCCTTTTATTACCGAAGTGCTCATTTCAATGTGGGCTGGTTCGGTGGCTGGACGCTATGTTCCAATTAACCCTTTTTTGACCACCGAAAATATTACCGAGATTCTTAATGCGGCAAAAGCCACTGTTTTAGTAACTGCTTATACCAGTTTCAGTGCAACCCAAGAAGATGAGCTGGATAATATAAAGGCCGCCGTACCCACGTTGAAAAAAATCTATTTGATTGGTGATGCCAATAGCAAAGAAGAGCGGTTGAATACAGTGTTGTCAAATAAGGTTTCTTCTGGATTGAATTTTTATCCTGTTGCTGCCAACGATGGGGAATGTGCCTATATGCATACCGGGGGAACTACTGGCACGCCAAAGCTTGTCAGGCATACCCAGAGAGGCCAGCTGATTCAAGCCTGGCTTTGTGGCATGACGATGGCTCCTGGGAAAAATGATGTCATTGGCCATGCCATGCCCACATTTCATCTTGGTGGCGCAATTACTAATGGTTTAAGAGGAATTGTATTCGGTCAGACAGTTGTCACCTTGACGCAGGATGGCTTTCGCACTCCAGGCTTGTTAGCAGAATTCTGGAATATCGTTGATTATTTTGGTATTACATCGGTCACAGCGACCCCAACAACCGCTGTGGCTTTACTTAATTGTGGCGAAAAACGTACCACAAAGTTGAGAAACTTTATTGCCGCAGGCGCACCTCTCGCCCGGGAAGTGGCCAATGCCTTCCATGAGAAATTTGGTATCTGGTTGCGTGAAGCCTGGGGAGGTACGGAGTTCCAGGGCTTGCTTTCATTTCATTACAATGGCAATGTCGAGCCACGAATTGGCTCCTGTGGCCGTGTCGTGCCATTCCATAAAGTAATTTCTGCAATTCTTGAGGGCAACCGCTTTGTGCGCCTTGCTAAAGATGACGAAAGAGGGATTCTGATCGCAACAGGGCCGACAACCATACCAGGGTTTGTCGATAGCGCTCAGGATGATAAATTTTTTGTAGAAAACGGACCCGAAGGTTTGCGATGGGCAACTACAGGGGATGTTGGCAGTGTAGATGAAGACCAATTCGTATGGATTTATGGTCGAGAAAAGGATGTCATTATTCGTGGTGGTCATAACATAGATTCAGCCAAGATTGACGAGGTCTTGATGTCTCATCCCGCAGTTGCTCTCGCGGCAGCAGTGGCCAAGCCTGATATTGAAAAAGGTGAGTTGCCCATGGCTTATGTCGAGTTAATCTCTGGAACACAAGCGACGCCAGAAGAAATTATGGAATTTGCTAGAGAGCAAATGACAGAACGCGCAGCTGTGCCCGTGGAAATTGTTATTCTCGACAAACTGCCATTGACCGCTGTTGGTAAACTATCAAAGCCGCCGTTGCGATTAGATGCGATTCGAAGAGAGATTGTTAGGCAGTGCAACCATCACATTCCTGATAGCAAAGTAGAAGTTCATATCTATGAAAAAAACGGAAAAATTTCTTCTGTTGTGAACATTGAAAATATAAACGATGACAATTTTATAAAGATTAAAGAGGTACTTTCGTTGTATACGCTAGATATTCTTATAAAAAAAGTATGAGAATATATTTTAAACATCCTGATTAGGATTTTTATTTAAAATTCTAAGGCAACTCTGATTAATGTCATTCCCGCGTAGGCTGGAATCTATAAGCGCTTGATTTTTCTGGACTCCCGCCTGCGCTGGAGTGACGAAAGCAGAATTAATCAGAGTTTCCCTAATTTTTATGGTCTACATTTTAGGTGTTTTATGGGATATAAAAGTATTGATCTTGCAATAGAAAAGGGTTGCGCTCGAATTACGCTCAATCAGCCTGATACAGGTAATACTATAACTGAAGTATTTTGTCGCGAGCTTTTAGAAGCAGCTAACGAATTGACAAAACATGATAATTTAAGGGTTGTCTTGCTTAATGCTAAAGGCAAGTATTTTAGTTTTGGTGGAGATATAAAGGCATTCGCCGGGAAGTTTGATAGCCTTCCAGAGCATATTTTAAAAACCGTGTCTGACGTGCATGTGGCAATGGCTCGATTGATACGTCTCGATGCTCCGATTATTGCCAGTGTTCAAGGTGTGGCCATGGGTGGCGCAGTATCCATGATATCCAATTGTGATCTCGTTATAAGTGCGAAATCAGCAAAATTTGGCGCTGCTTACCATCAGCTTTCATTCCCTTGTGATTTGGGTGGCTCTTACGGGCTGGTTTCTCGCATGGGAATGGCGAGAGCGAAGCGATTTTTACTTCTAGGCGAGATGCTTGACGCAGAGCAAGCCGAAAAAGTCGGCTTGGTAGATGAAGTTGTTGATGATGCTGACTTGTCTCAGGCTACAGAAAAAATGGTGGAAAAACTAGGCCAAGGTCCTACTGTTGCCTATGGCATGGTAAGGCAGCTCATTGCTAAATCATTGATGCAACCTTTTGATGCCCAGCTAGAAGATGAAGCTCAGGCAATGTTTAAAGTATCCAAGACTATGGATGTTCACGAAGGAGTCACTGCATTTTTGGAAAAAAGAAGTCCTGTGTTCAAAGGTAAATAATATTTCATTAAATAATTTTTCTGCCCCAATAGAGTAACTGTCGTCAAAACCGTATTCTTTAGGTAATCAATATGAGCTATGTCAAGCCGCGAACTGCGTTACGCACCCATGACGTCGAAAATATGCCGCCGCCGCTGGAAAATATAAATGCACTAGAAATGGACGTTGCTTTAAAAGAAGGATTGCTGAGAGAAGGGGGGGGGCTGGGCTCTCAACAACCTGATCAGTTTGGGCGAAAAGATACACGACCCTGAATGGATTGATAAAGCCTCTCTTGCCAACAGTAAAGTCCCAGAGCTAAAACGCTTTGACCGCTTTGGGCAACGGGTGGATACAGTTGAATTCCATCCCGCCTGGCACGATGTGATGGGGCTGGCCTGGGAGCATGAAGTCCATGCTATGCCCTGGATACACAATAGACCCGGTGGTCATGTCGCCCGCGGCGCTGCGGAAATTCTCTTTGCCCAGCTTGAATGTGGGGTTCTCTGCCCTACGGATATTACCTATGGCATTGTGCCCATGCTGCGCAAACAGCCTGAGCTGGCCAAACAGTGGGAAGCGTTGATGCTTTCGACTAAATACGACCCGCGCCCGATTCCCCATTGGGAAAAGAGCGGAATCAGTATTGCGTTTACATCCACAGAGAAGCAGGGTGGGTCTGATATTCGACGCAACTCGACTTTTGCCAAACCGACAGGAAAATCTGGACCAGGAGAAGAGTATCTTCTCACGGGTCACAAATGGTTTTGCTCCGCAGCAGGGGCCGATGTGATTTTTGTGGTGGCGCAAACTACAAAAGGTCCTGGCTGTTTCCTGGTGCCGCGCTGGCTTCCCGACGGTACCCGCAACCCCATTTCTCTGGAGCGGCTCAAGGATAAGCTTGGCAATAAATCAAATGCCTCAACCGAACTGGAATTTGAAGGAACCCACGGCTGGCTGGTTGGTGAAGAAGGTCGAGGGATTCCAACGGTTATGGAATTCATGCTTCACACCCGCTTTGGTTGCGCACTTATTCCCACCGGCATGATGCGACAGGCTTTGTCCCAGGCAATGCATCATTGTTCGCATCGCACTGCATTCCAGAAGCGCCTCATTGATCAACCGCTGATGAAGAATGTCCTGGCCGATATGGCGATTGAGTCTGAAGCTGCCACAACCTTGATGATGCGGGTTGCTAAGGCATTTGACGCTTCTTCAACCGATGAGAGCGAGCGCGCCTTTGGTCGTATTACCGTGGCGGTTGCCAAGTATTGGCTTAACAAAAGGGTGGTTTCAGTGGTTCACGAAGCCATGGAAACGCTTGGAGGGGTGGGTTACATTGAAGAATCAGTTATTCCTCGTATTTACCGCGAGGCGCCGATTCATGGAATTTGGGAAGGGCCAGGCAATGTCATTAGCCTGGATATTCTCAGGGCATTCCGCAAGGAGCCTCTGGCAGGTGAAGCATTTTTTGCCGAGCTTGATGAAGTGCGTGGCGCGGATCGTCGTTTGGATGCGACAATCGAGCAAGTGAAAAAATTGGTGTTTGATGACAATATGCCTGAGCAGGATGCCCGTTATCTGGCAGAGCGCATGGCAGTGGCAATGCAGGCGTCACAGCTGATTCGACATGCGCCTTCGGCAGTGTCAGACGCATTTTGTCTGACTCGCCTCGAGGGTAAGTGTGGCTATGCTTTTGGTTCGATGCCGAATTCAGTGGATATGGACGCTATAATCAAGCGCGCATGGCCTGCGGCATATTGATGGGACACTGATTCACCGTTGAGTTGTTACAGGACAATGTTTTGATGAAAAGCAGCCATAATAGCGAAGCTTCCCTGATGCAGGAACCTGATGTTGAGGTTTTTGCACGGGAGGTTTTTGATATTGATTGCGATATGACCGTGCCGGCCTTTTCGCGCGCGGATCCCCATGTGCCTGTTATTGATTACACCTATCGTTTTGACCGGGATACCACGATGGCAATTCTGGCGGGATTTGCTTTCAATCGCAGGGTGATGATTCAAGGTTATCATGGTACTGGCAAATCGACCCATATAGAGCAGGTCGCCGCGCGATTGAATTGGCCCTGCATCCGTATCAATTTGGACAGCCATATTTCCCGGATTGATCTCATCGGCAAGGACGCTATTGTTTTGCGGGATGGTAAACAGGTGACAGAATTTCGTGAAGGTATGCTGCCTTGGGCTTTGCAAAATCCCGTCGCCCTGATTTTTGATGAATACGATGCCGGTCGTCCAGATGTGATGTTTGTGATTCAACGCATACTGGAAGCTGAAGGAAAACTGACGTTACTTGACCAAAACCGAGTCATTCGCCCCCACTCCTACTTCCGCCTTTTTGCTACCACCAACACCGCCGGCTTGGGGGATGCTACGGGTCTATATCATGGTACTCAGCAGATTAATCAGGCGCAGATGGATCGCTGGAATATTGTCACCAAGCTCAACTACTTGCCACGGGAAGCCGAAGTGGAAATTGTCACGGCTAAATGCCCCCATTACGGCGACAATGAAGGGCAGATAATGCTTGCTGCAATGGTTGATGTTGCTGAATTGACCCGCAGCGGTTTTATCAATGGTGATATTTCCACGGTAATGTCGCCACGAACAGTGATTACCTGGGCGCAAAATGCGCAAATTTTTAATGATATCGGCTATGTCTTTCGTCTGACCTTTCTTAATCGCTGTGATGAATTGGAGCAGCCGGTTATTGCCGAGTACTATCAACGAGTGATGGATAAAGACCTGCCGGAATCCGCCCTGAACCTGGTTATAAAGCAAGGTTGATGACCCTGTGGTGAAGGAGTCCTCGGATCAACTTTGGCGGCGAGTGACAGGGTCGACGCTGAAGGCGATGGCCAAAAAGCGAACGTTAGGGTTTCACTATGGAAACGGGCAGTCTCGACCTGGTAGTGGTGAAGTCGGTTTGCCTCCGTCCTTGTTGGTGAAAACTCCTGAAATGGTTGCTGTTTTTCGCGGTAAAGCCGATGCCGAGGCCATGAAACTCTGTTATCAGGACGCCAATATTCATCAGCACTACAGGCCAAAAGGCGACCTCCCTGGACGACTGTTTGATACCCTGGAGCAGTATCGCTGCGAACTCCTGGGGGCAAAGCGTTTTAAAGGGGTTTCGCACAACTTGCAGGCATCCCTTGACTACAGTTTCAGGGAAAAAGGTTATCACCGTCTTAATGAAAAAGCTTATAGGGAAAAAGCAAATGATTTAATCCCGGATGCATTTTGCTTTCTAGTAAGAGAAATCATTTCCGGATTGCCACTATCAGCATCCATAGACAAATTCGTCGGCCATTTTCGCAATTTTTTTGACGATCACATCTATGCATTGATCGCTGATTTAAAATCCTGTATCGGCAACCAGGAAAATTTTGCTATTGGCGTCAATAGAATTTTCCGTGCTTTAGCCTTAGTCGACGTTGGTGGAGAAAGTGATATATCTTTGAATGAACGCTCACCTAATGCGCAACTGCTATCTGTATTTTCATCAGAATTTACTATGCCAGAAGCAGCAGATGAGGAGAAAATGCAACTCCTTGCAAAGTTGGATGCCAGCAGCGATGGCGATAATCTCGAAAGCATCAGCCAGTCGCTGTTACCTGCTTTAGAAAGCAATGATTACAATGAAATTCCTCACGCCAGTCAAGCAAACGGCCAAATCTCTATTTTTAGTGGCAATCGGCAGCAGTCGGCTTACAAACCATTTACCACAGCCTTTGATCGCGTATTGACTGTGAATGATCTCTGTACTTCAGATGAGCTGGATCACCTCTGGCTACAGCTTAGCAAGCAGTTATCCAGATTGCATACAGTGGTTTCGAGACTGGCAAACCGGCTGCAACGCAAGCTGATGGCTCAACAAACCCGGCACTGGGAATTTGAGCAGGAAGAAGGGATCCTGGATGCCGCCAGACTCTCTCAAGTTATCGTCGACCCGATACAGCCTCTATCTTTCAAAATTGATGCAGATTCTTCTTTTGTCGACACTCAGGTTACCCTGTTAATCGACAACTCTGCCTCGATGCGCGGGTATCCGATTATGGTGGCCGCTGTAACTGTCGATATTCTGGCAAGAACGCTGGAACGCTGTGGTGTAAAAGTAGAAATTCTTGGTTTCACCACAGCGGACTTTAAAGGTGGCCAGTCTGCCCAATACTGGCATCAACAGGGAAAACCCGCAAATCCTGGCAGGCTTAATGATATCAGGCACATTATTTACAAAAATGCGGATACGCCTCTTCGTCATGCTCGCAAAGGACTGGCCTTAATGTTGCGAGACGATTTTCTCAAACAAAATATTGACGGAGAGGCGTTGTTGTGGGCTCATCAAAGGCTCTTGGCAAGGCAGGAGCAGCGCCGCATCCTTGTGGTGATCTCTGATGGCGCTCCCCTTGAAGAAACCACGTTAGCAGCGAATCGGGGAAATATTCTCGATCGCCATCTTCGGGATGTCATCACTTTTATTGAAAACCGCTCTGATGTCGAACTTACGGCTATAGGTATAGGTCATGATGTAAAATCCTATTACCGTTCTGCCATCAGCATCAACGATCCCGCCGAACTGGGTTCGACGATGGTCGAAGGCTTGATCAAACTATTTGATAAACGGGTTAAGAGTACAAATCCAAAATAGCCAAATCATCAATGGCGCAGCCAATACGTTGCAAAAATATCAATGCTGTCTCCTCCGGTTGCATATTCGGCATATCCGTAGCGGGTTTTAAGGTTTTTAGCCATAGCGCAAAGGCTGTCATCATGGCTTGACGGTAATAAAGCATTGCAGTATCGAAAGGTATTCGCGATATTCCGTATTGGCTCATTCGCTCCAGGTAGTAATCAATTAATTCAGTTTCCCAGGTTCTGCGATCTTCTGTTTTTAAAGCAACGGATAAAAGATAAGCCACATCTCTTGACCAATGCCCTCTGTGGGCGACTCCCCAGTCACTGAGTCCCACTCTGCCATCATGGGTGAGATACCAGTTTCTGAGATGCATGTCGCCATGGCAAAGTGTCCAGGGTAAATCATTGTGGATTTCAATCGATTGAATAATGGCTGACCAAATATCTTGCCAGCGGTTTGCTAGTGACGGAGGAAGTACTTCGCGGGCTGCCTCGAAACCTGCGCGGCAGGAGTCTTTCAAATGGAAACGTGCAGAATTATTAAAACGCTGCTGGTAGCTCGGTAAACCCGCCAGCGTCGTGTCCAGTTCTGGAGAGCGGTAAAAGCGGCTGTGGAGCTTTGCGAGAAGATCCAGTTGTTTTTCAATCATACGGCGATCAACCGACGTTTTTTCCGAACAGAATTCAGCAGATGAACTCATGTCTTCCAGGACAAGGATAGAATTGAAGCTGAGCTTATCGAACGCAGCGAAGATGGCCTTTGGCGTCTCGATGTCGAGCAAATTTCGCGCGTATTGGTAAAAAGTGAATTCGCAGAGAATGGCGCCAGAGTGTCCCAGCATCAGGCGATTTGCAAGCCCGTGGGTCGCTTTGCAAAATACCGATGGGGGTAAGCCAGCTTCGTTGCCTTGCTCATTGTATTCAACAAAAATTCTGCGGCGGTTGTTTGAGCCATCGTCGGGAGCATCAAGGTGATGATTAATAACCATAGCACCCTCACTGTCGCTGCAGAGTATATCGGTTAGCCATGTATTGGTTATGCTTTCGTAGGATAGAGGGATATCGTCTCTGGAAATGGCCACCTTGCCACTTTTTTGATCCTGATAATATGCTTCACGTATTTGATTGGCTAATTCGGACATGGAATCTGATCTTTTTATATAGGGTTAGAGGGGTATTCTTGGATTTTTAGAGACATTGTCGCAATCAGTTTTAGGGAAAGTGCTTCCAGCGATCCAGGCTAGATCCCGCTTGTTTTGTTCTTGTTTGTTCATGGGCAAAAATTAATTTGCGGATAGTATCCAGTTGTTTGGCGCAGGTATTTGGGCGGGCCGATGGCTTATTCCTGTACGGGCTGGGTGCGTCGTCTTGGTTTTGTCATTAGCGCCAGCCCAATCGCCATTTTCGTGGCTAAGGGCTGGCGACTTTCTTCAAATCAGGCCTCTGCGGGATCATTCCGTAAAGTGTTGTTATTTGTCATAACCCTTGCCCAGCCTTGAGAAATGTTTCCCCAGCGTGGTTTGTCCGATGACCTCTGTGGTGTGAGAGTAGGCGGTGCGGTCACCCATGGTCCAGCGGTACAGGGTTTGAAACGAAATAAAACTGCCGTAGGCGGTGTGCCAGGGTGCAGCTGCGATTGCAGTGCCAAACATCGACCATTCGCGACCCTTGGCGTCGCGAATTTTGACTTCCCTATAGGTGCCGAGCATGCCACTGTTTTGTCCAGTCACTTCTGCAGCGACAACGCCGCTGGTTTCGCCGTCTACTGTGACATAGCCAAAACGCAATTCGTTGGATTCGTAACTTTTTGGTGTCATCTTGAGGGTCATCACCAGGTGAAATGCCAAATCATCGCCAAAACCCATATGGATCCAGGATACGGGTGAACCATTCCATTCCAGCCTGGGTCCCCAGCTGCGATCCAAACCGTCATAACAGTCAATTTTGTACTTTTTCCCGTAGAGCTCCAGCTCTCCGGTAACATGGCCGACAAGGTCATAATGGCCGCCGGTCCAGCCGTCCGCGCCGGTGGCGTCTTCGAGACTATCAAAGGATTTCAGCATGGGGTTGTGCTGGGGGTCGAGGGCATCAAAGGGATCCATAACCCCTTTGAAATTAAGATCGAACTTGCACAGTCCGTCGCGACCGTCATAGCGTAAATGGTAGTCCCTGGCATTATTGGAACCCATCAGGCTGAGGCCATTATCCAGGGTGAAATCAGAGAATTTCTCCGGCGTGGGCAAGTGCATCGGCGCGTCGGAATAATCCGCTTCCCAGGTGTTATGGCAAATGCCCTGGTGGACATAGACAGAACCCAGTGTCACTCCAACATTGGGGCGGGAAAGTATGTAGGCGTTGCCACTGATAGCGGCTTCCGGGCAGGAAAAAATCAGAAAATACGTTTCTGCCCAGGTGGGGTCATCACAATGTTGATGGTGGTAATCCAGATCTTTTATATCAATCATTTTCAATTCCTTGGCTCGGTTGCTGTCGTTCAGGGCTGCTGTATGGTACAGGCTGGAGTGTTGCTGTAGTGGGTGTAGTCTGCTGCGAACTGAATATACTGTTTGTTCCAGCAGAATTCACACCAGCCTACACCAGGCTTGCCGTCTATTTCGACAAGGGTAGGCGCCTCCCTCAGTTCAATCAATGGGTCGGCATTGAACATGTAATGGGTAAAAGCCTTGCATTTGATGTCTGTAGACCGACCTGATGAATCTGTCGCCCTGACATCAATGGACGTGTGATACATTCTGTCGTCAAATGTGTAGTCATAATGAACACTGGTGATTTCCGCCATATGGTTGTCCTTGAAAACATAGCCGCGCAGATTCACCTTGCCGAAGGAATGCATTTCAAAAAAGAAGATAGCGGCATCGCTATTGGTGGCGTGAAACCATTTGTAATGCTGGTTGACGCCCCAGACCCGCGGCCCCCAGGAATGATCCCGCTGGCAAAAGCCGTTAATCTGGTGGGTTTTGCCGTCAATAGTCCAGGTGCCTATCGAGCGCCCGTGTTGTTCGGTGCGATCGTCACCATAATAGGGTGGGCAACCGTCCTTGTGTGCGCTCGCGGGGTAGGGGGGGTGCAAGGCTTCAAAGCGAATATCCATTTCTATGCGTTTTCCCTTGATGGAAAATTCTGCACTTTGATTAGGTTCGATGATTTTGTAATGGAGACTACCGACACGCCAATCGTAAAAATCCATATCATTGGGGACGGAGATTCCTTGAAAACGTTCCTCGATGGGCTCGCCAACACCTGGGCCGCAGGCCATTAATGCTGCGCTCGCGACACCTTTTTCTACCCAGGTATACATAAAGCCGGCAATGCCCAGGTCGGGCTCTGAAAACATATAGGCGAGGGCTTCACGCCCCTCGGGGCGGTTTGTAAAGTCATGTCGGTTATCGTGACTGATGGGGCAGGGCGGGAGATCGGAGGTTTGGGTGTCAGTTGTCATTATAGAATCGCCATTAAATACATTGATTTTAGATGTGAACCTGGTTTCTGGCCTCAGCCATGCTGTAGGGCAATCAATGGGTGCAATGCAGGGCAGGCATGCCGCCGAGAAAATGAATGCTGGTGGTTTTTCCCTATTGATTGTCTTTCAATCGTCAAATTCTATGGGCAATATGTCTTTTGGTCAATCGATCGTCTGTTTTTTTTAATTACAATAAACGATAAAACCCCTTTTTTTGATAACAGTATATTTCGATCATCTATTATTTTTGGCCAGGTACCATGCAGTTGTGCAGGTCGATAAAAGAACGGTTAAAAGAAAGGAGCTGCCGAGGGGTTTTTGGTTTTTTGTAAAGATATCAAGGAGATCTGTGTCGCCATGGCCAGCGGCGGCAGGGCCTGTCAGACTATTTCTTGACAAAGAGCAGGTTGGCGGCAGAATTCAGCGTGCTTTGGTCAATTTTTCTTCCTGGATTGATAACACTGTTTATGACGGCCTCGCCTTTTATCCAAACGCCAAAGGCGGTTGCATTGCCACGCCTGACGGTCAGCGTTGCAGGCCAAATGGTCTGCCCTGCTCTATAGGTTCCCCAACCGTCGATTCTTCGCAGATGTTCAATGAGGCTGCCCAATTGTTTGTTTTTAACTGCCAGCAAGCTGGCCTGGCCTGACAGGCGCGCATAGTTGTTATAGAAACCGGCGGTTGCGTCCCCTGCTGGTGGCCGCGTAAGTCGCTGCAATACAGTAGCCCATTCGCGCATGTCTTTTTGCTTAAGTTTTGGGTCTACTATGGGCTCAAATTCGTGGGGAATATCCCGTTGCAGCGCGTGCCATACGGCTTGATTGATGAAGTTCGACATATTGCCAAAATGATAATTCATCATGGATGAGGCCACTCCGGCTAGCTTGGACATTCTCCGCTGGTTGATCGAGTCGATACCGTTTTCAAAAATGTCGTCAGCCGCAATATCCAGCAGTTTGTCTGCGGTTTCGTTGGTTTCCTTTGCTATAAAATCTGGAAAAGAAGCGTTTTGCTTATTGAGCCATAGACTGATGTCGCCATTCGAGAACTCATCATTTTGGTTGAAGCTGTTAGCCAGCAGTGCCCTGCAGGTTTCTCTCAGTAGTTGCCGGTACTTTATGCTGTCTTTGAGTTCAAATGCATAGACTTCCTCCATGACGGCATAACCGGTCACAAGCGAGGCCATCTCTTCAGAAAGTGATTGGTGCCAATGGGAAAATAATGTTTGCCAGAAATCAATTCGACGTTGATGCCAGTTTTTTGCTGCGCTGGAAATTTCAGCGGTCTGATTGCTGGAGAAGATAATTTCCGACCAAAATCGGGCTATTTGGCTGTTGGCTCTTAACTCTATATAGGATGCCAGCAAGTCAGACATCGTGGTAAATGAAATGGGCATTTCAGCCAACGCTTGCGCAAGTTTTTGGTGAAACCGGGCATCTTCTGACAGTGCCAACTCTAGGGCTGCGTTAATCAAGCCTGCTTTATTTGTGAAGCGCTGGATTATGGCCGTTGTCGAGCAATCCGCAGCTGTTGCAACCGAACGAAAAATAAAACCATCCAGCCCTTGAGAGCTTATTTTACTTATTGTTTTTTCAAGCAGCAGGTCGGAGAGTTTATCTTTAGGGAAGGTCTGATCAATTGATGCATACAGCGATGCAATCATTAAATTCGTCAGAACCATCCCCGTTTTCGTTGATTTTTGGCTTCTGGAGAAGCCATTTTTTCCATCAGGTCGGTCATTCCGG
>Ga0265293_10001693_pt1 | contig 46999 bp, 40 predicted proteins | sample Munlanlewell138R_FD_192505 | JGI IMG/M metagenome (GOLD analysis project Ga0265293, IMG submission 192505) | Leachate microbial communities from a municipal landfill in Southern Ontario, Canada - Leachate well 138R | ecosystem: Engineered > Solid waste > Landfill > Unclassified | place: Canada... | reverse complement strand
TGATCCAATTGGTGTAATGAAAGTTTCTGATAGACTAGTTTATGAGAACTATGTCAAAGAAGAAACCAGTTTAATTTTTTATCCTGAAGCTAGTTGGGATAAGGACATTACTCGATCTGAAGATCCAAGAGAATATCTGAAACAGCTCTTGGAAATTATGGAGAAATGAAGATGGGGGTATTTATGAAAGAACTTTTAAATGAATGCTACAGAACCCGCCATTGGCATATGGCGGGTTTTTAGTATCTTGACTAAATAATAATTTAATGGTATTTCAAATAAAGACATTATGTTATTTAAAAATATTTTTTTGATTAGAAAGGATGGATTTATATGTTTAGATTTAAAAGGTTTTTGTTAATTATTCTTATTATTGTACTTGTTGCTATTATTTTATTTTTTAATCGTCCAACTAATAAGGATAAAAAAATTATAGTGGTTGAACCGACAGTTACGGAATCTTTGGAGAAAAGTAAAACCGAACCAATACAAACAGAACCTGTACAGGAGAACAATGTTGTTATTCCTTCTGAACCGGAAGTAACCGAACAGGTTAGCGAACAAACCTCAACACAAGAAGTAAAACCTACAGAATCAGCAGAAGTTATTCCCGCAGGATTGCCGCTTGTTGTGAAAGATGAGTTGTGGGAAAGTGCTTTTTATCCTCACGATAAATCTACTGGAAATATAGCTTCTGGTGTCGGGTTTAACTTTCTAGGAAAAGAGGTAACTGTATATTCTCCGACAGATGGATATGTTCAGATTTTTTTCAACAAATCTGGAGGAGAAGCATTTCTTTCAATAACTGCTAATGCTCCTCGTGTGCCAGCATCTACGATAGAGGAACTTAATGATCCTAATCGAAACAAAACTATTATGTTGATCGGTTATGGGATTGAATCTTTAGTTGTTAATGATTCGTTTGTTAAAAAAGGAAAGGAAATAGCAGTTGTTAATTCCGAAAAAGTTATTTTGACAGACAAGTTAAAAGAAGAAGTTTCTTTAATACTTGTGCCGGAAACGGATTGGGACAAAGATATCCAAAGAGATGAAGATCCAAGAGAATATCTGAAACAGCTCTTGGAAATTATGGAGAAATGAAGATGGGGGTATTTATGAGAAGAGAACTTTTAAATGAATGCTACAGAACCCGCCATTGGCATATGGCGGGTTTTTAGTATATCCACATGTTTGTATTTAGTCTGATGGTTTATAATTATAAATATGACGAGAAAGAACACTTTCTTAGTAGCTGGAGCGGTTTTGATTATTTTGGTTGGCGCTGTATTGGCTTATTTGATAGTTACAAATCCCGAAATGCTTACAAGAGTCCCTACAGAACAAGGGATTCCTGTTGAAGAAGAAGGTACTGTTAGCGAGCCTGAAGAAGAAGGCGAGTTTCCTATAGTAAATTATTTCCCGGGAGTTTTATCGAGAATGGGAGAAAAAATAGGCGATTGTTTGATTTTAAATGAAGAAAATTGTGCTAGCGCTTTCATTCCTCATAACTCTGACGGAGAAAGATTGTCTGGTATAGGTTTCAACATCCAAGATAAGGAAGAGATTACACTATACTCTCCAATAGACGGGTATATAAAATATTTGAATACGGAGAGTGATGGAAGCGGAAGAGGAGAGATTATAGTTACTAAAGACGGTTTATGGAAACCAGCTTCAACTATTGAAGAGGCTAATGATCCTAATCGTAACAAGTCGTTTAGATTTGCTGGTTATGGCGTTAAACCAATTCCGGCTAATGATACACTTGTTAATAAGGGTGATCCAATTGGTGTAATGAAAGTTTCTGATAGACTAGTTTATGAGAACTATGTCAAAGAAGAAACCAGTTTAATTTTTTATCCTGAAGCTAGTTGGGATAAGGACATTACTCGATCTGAAGATCCAGTAGAATATTTGAATCAATTAGTCCAATTGATTGAGGCGCAATGAAAAAAATATTTTTATTATTAACGATTTTATTTTCTGTTTTTGCGGTTGGTTTTTTATTTTCTAGTGTTGTAAATGCTTCAGCTTGTGATACGGATAGGTTTACAGAAGAATGCGTGAATGAAATTTGCTCTTCGCCAAATGTTATAGATTGTGAAGAAAAAGTTTGCCAGAATAGCGGAAGTAATACGAGTTCTAATTGTACGGAACCGGCCTGTGTTCCTCTTTGCCAAGATCCAGTTTTTGATGAAGTAAGAGCAGATTGTTTGATTTATGCTAACCAAACTGGTCCATGGGAACAAAATAGAATAGTTAAAATAAAAGAGCGATTTCAAGAATTAGCTTGGGATGGGAGTTATATTTATTATTATGAATTTAGTATTACTTATTATCTTGCCGGTAATGTCTGTTCTACTTCTGATAAGTGCGCTACTAATGAATGCGGCGAGGGTAGTCCTTCGGTTACTCCTTTATTAAATTATGGTTATTGTAATTGTTCGGCGGGGTCTAGCTATAAAATATGCTGTAATCAAGAAGGCGGGAGTTATGTTCCGAGGAGTGCTGTAGCAGATGGTCCTAGCGTTCAAGACGGCATACCTCCTGAAGAAGGAGTATGTCCTTATACTTCCAGAACTGTTTATTGCGTGGGGTGGACGCCGTCATCTGCAAATTGCAGCCAAGGAGGGCCGACATGCCCGGTTCCACCGGTAGTAAATCTTCTTCTTGATGGCGTGAATAAATCGAGCGTTACGATTAAACCGGGAGAAAGTACAGATATATCTTGGTCGGCTTCCAATGCAAGGGAGTGCTATTCATCAGATATTAATACTGGCGGGGATACGAGTGGCAGCTACACTGTTAGGGCAAGCGACTTAACGCCGAGAGAGGAGCCTTATACGTATGAAATTACTTGTAAACAATATTATAGCGAATACGCCGGAGGTTTTCGGCGAGATAGTATAGAAACATCAGCTTCAAAAGAGGTATCGGTTTATGTTTCTGGAGAAGAGTTTGGCGGATGTCCTGATGAATCAATATTTGATCCCGCAGACGGCTCAACGCTTGAGATACAAGATACCGGGAGTTCGTGTATAGCTTATTGCAGTAGGTGCAGTAATAATCCGGATCAGTTGGGCAATATGGCGACGTGGACTGACGATAATTGGAATATGAGCGGGGGAGTTATCTGCGATGACGGCTGGGATGATGTTACTTATGAGCCGAACGCAATATGCGCTTTTGATGTTGATATAAATGCTTTACCTTCTTCTATAAGCGAAGGAGATACTACTAATATTTCTTGGTCTACGGATAGGGCGAGTAATTGCAGTATAAGCGCCGATCCTTCAGATCCGACAAGTCCGAGTATAACCGGATCGGTTCTTTCTGGAGGCAGTGAAACAGTGGGACCATTTAATGATGAAGGGAATTATGAATATACGCTTTCTTGCGCTTATAGCGCCAATCCTGATGTAATAAAGAGCGATTCAGTAACTGTGAATGTGGGCAGTGGCGGATGCACGGCTAATTTAACGGCAAATCCTTCGTCTATAACTTCCGGGCAGTCGTCTAATCTAAGCTGGAGTACGAGCGGAACAGCCAGTTGTTCGATAAATCAGGGTATTGGCGCTGTTTCTACATCGGGCTCCAGATCTGTAAGCCCTTCATCTACAACTACTTATACCTTAAGCTGCGATGCGGTTGGCGCGGGCTCTTGTTCAGATAGCGCTACGGTAAGTGTCGGTGCGGGTTCATGCTATAGCGGTCCGCGTTCCGTATCAACGAATGTTTCAGCGACTAGGGATTGTCTTCCTTACCATCCAAATGGAAATAATCCTTCTCCAGAGGTAAGGCAGACGACAATAAATTGGAGCGGTTCTGTTAATAATGTATGTTCTTCGATAATTGGAGGCGGGAGCCCCTCAAATAGAAATATATCTTGCTCTGATAGTTCGAGTAATTGGAATTTTAGCAGATCTGGTTCTTCAAGTATTTCCGGCAGTGAGACGGATACGCCAAGCAGTACGCAAACATATTCAGCGAGTTGTACCAGGGATTCGTATAGGTGTACTGATTACAACACCTTTGATGGCTATGGCAGTAGGAACGATGACGAATGTGAAGATAGCTGTGACTATTTAGAGGGAAGGTATGATGCTATTACTTCTTGCTCTTGTTCTAGCGGAAGTTGCGATGTGAGGTGGAACTCCTCATCTAATCCAAGCGGTAGTCACTGTACCAATTGGACACAGTGTCCGTATGATACAACTTGTACTAGACAGGTGTTTATCGGGTATGATCCGATTACCGGACAGCCGATATTTAAGCCTGAGGAATATGATTGTGTTAAGTACGAAGACTGCGAACCGTGCCTTAGTTATTCTTGTCGATATTATGAATATGACCAAACTGTCCGTTCTGGAGACATTTGTTCTTCGTCTGATTCGGATTCGCAATTAGTCAGGTTTATTGAGGAGCCGGGCATACCGACGAATAATTTAACAACTGATCCATCTAAACCGCAGATTCTTCTTAACCAGCTTATAAATTTAATTTGGAATGTTAGCAAGCCGAACTCTGGGACGCCGACAACTCTAAAATGTACGCCGAGCATATCTATCGGCGATGATACTGGCTGGGTAACATCGACAGGGAATATGGATAGGCTTAATTCTTCCGGGGAGGTTAAAAATCTTCAGCCTCAAACAACAACTGATTATGAAATAACTTGCAGAAATAGGGATAATACGGATCCGCTGCATTGCTACCAAGATTCGGATACAGAGAGTTACGAAGTTAAAGTGTTCGAACCTTACCTTGAGGAGAAGTCACCTTCATTTAAAGATAGCTTCTTTAATCTTATAGGATCTATAAGCGAGGGATTAAAGAAAACATTAAATTAAAAGAAGAGAAGAAAAAACCCGCCTCATTGGCGGGTTTTTGGTGGGTGGATTTTAATTAAAGCAAAGAGGGAGGGGCTTGTACAAGCTAATTATGATTCTATATATTTTAATTAGTTCTTATAAAAGGAGGTTTTTATCTTGGTTAGGAAGAGTAAGCCAAGACCTTGGCGAGATCCGAGTGGGAAAAAGATAAGACCTACTAAATAATTTAGAAAGGAGGGTTATTGTATGGAAAGATGCAGCGAGGGCGGCAAAGATGATGTCGATAAGGGCAAGAAGTCTGGAGGCAAGAAGAAAGGATAAATGCTTGTTATGAGCAAATAGCTTGGATATCATCCGAGCTATTTTTATTTAATTTTTTTAATGGTAGTTTTTTTATATAAAGTGTCGCGATAATAATATAGGAATAGTATAATTTCTATATATTATGACCAAATCTGAAGCGGAAAAGCGCGTAAAAAAATTGAGGCAAGAGATAGAAAAGTATAGGCGGGCGTATCATATAGAAGATAGATCGCTTATATCTGATGCAGCTTTGGATTCCTTGAAAAAGGAATTGTTTGATTTAGAGAACCAATATCCCGAGTTTATAACTCCCGGATCGCCGACACAAAGAGTTGGAGGAAAACCGCTTAAAGAATTTAAGAAGGTTTTTCATGAGAAACCAATGCTGTCTTTTAATGATGCTTTTTCGGAAGGGGATATGAAAGATTGGCTCGAGCGCGTGGAAAACTATCTTGGGAGAAAAATAAAAAATGATTTTTATTGCGAGCTTAAGATAGACGGGCTTGCCATAGAGCTTGTATATGAGAACGGCGTATTGGTTCAGGCATCGACAAGAGGCGATGGCAAAGTGGGGGAAGATATAACCCAGAATGTAAAAACGATTGATGCCATACCTTTAAAAATAACGGGTACTGATAAATATCCTTTGCCTGAAAGGCTTGTAGTAAGAGGGGAAATTTTTCTTTCTACCAAGGAGTTTGAGAGAATAAATAAGGAGCAGGAAGAAAAAGGCAAAAAATCTTTTGCCAACCCGAGGAATGTGGCGGCGGGGTCGGTAAGGCAGTTGGATTCGGCAATAACGGCAAGTCGAAATTTGGATTCTTTTGAATATGATGTTGTGTCGGGAGTTGATTTTAAAAAACATCATGAGGAGCATGAAGCGTTATCCCAATGGGGTTTTAAAACTAATAAAAACAATAGGCTGATCCATTCAATGAAGGAGGTTTTTGGGTTTCGCGATTATTGGAATAAAGAAAACGTCCGTTCAAAAATCGATTATGAAATAGACGGCATAGTGGTTATTTTAAACGATAACTCTGTTTTTGAAGAAGCAGGCGTTGTGGGTAAGGCTCCAAGGGGAGCAATAGCTTATAAATTTTCGCCTAAGGAGGCTACTACTATTGTGCGCGATGTTAAGTTTCAAGTCGGGCGAACGGGAATATTAACTCCAGTTGCGGTAATGGAACCGGTTACTGTCGGCGGCGTGACTATAACTCACGCAACTCTTCATAATATGGATCAGATAGAAAAATTGGGACTGAAAATAGGGGATACGGTTGTAGTTAGTCGGGCGGGAGATGTTATACCGCAGATAACTCAAGTTTTAACCGGTTTTAGGGGCGGAGATGAAAAGAAAATAAATATGCCGAAAAAGTGCCCTATAGATGGGGCGGAAATCGTGAAAGAAGGAGCTTTTTATAAGTGCTCTAATCCGAACTGCGGAGCAAGGCATAAGGAAAATTTAAAACATTTTATTTCGAGAGGAGGATTTAATATAGAAGGCATGGGTCCTAAAATAATAGAGAAATTTATGGATGAAGGGCTGATATCAGATGCGGCAGACATATTTGAAATAGAGAGGGGAGATATTGCATCATTGCCTGGTTTTGGCGAAAAATCTGCCGATAATATAGTTTCAGAAATATCTAATAAAAAAGAAGTGCCGGCAGAGAGGCTAATATATTCTTTTGGTATAAAGCATATAGGAGAAGAAACTGCTAGGTTGCTTGCAGAAAATTTGCCGAAAAAATTAAAGATTACTCCTTTAGAAATCTTTAATTTTTTTGCTTCTGTAACAGCAGAAAAATTGCGGGAGATTCCTGATATTGGACCAAAAGTAGCAGAGGCAATAATTGATTGGTTTAAGAATGAAAAAAATAAAAAATTATGCGAAGATCTTACTGATGTTGGAGTGCGGGGGACAATATTTAGAGAAATCGGATTAATTAAAAAATTAAAAGGAAAAACTTTTGTTTTTACCGGAACGATGAATAAGATGAGCAGAGAAGAGGCTAAAGATAAAGTAAGGGCTTTGGGCGGAGATTCTTCTGAAAGCGTAAGTAAAAAAACAGACTATGTGGTGGCTGGTGAAAATCCAGGGTCTAAAAAAGAAAAAGCTGAAAAATTAGGGGTTGAAGTAATATCAGAGAAGGAGTTTTTAAATTTAATTAGTTAGAAAGAACAAAAATAGTGGCTGGGCATAAAAAGCTTAGAATAATAAAAGAAATTTATTTATTGACTTTCTTGGTTTTTGTGGTTATATTTAAGCTTAAGACTTGGAAGGTCTTTTAAAAACTCAAAAAAGGAAGGGAGAAAGAACTATGTACAATTATGGCTTTGATGACGGAAGAGATGGTTCTCTAGTCGAACTGGCTGCTGAAACAGCTGAAAGGGTTTATGAATTAAGAAGGAGAGATTTTAAAAAACATACGGAGGAGGATCGCGAGAAAGAAATCGAAGAACTCAAACAAAGCTTAATCAGAGCTTTAGTCAGTTTCGATGGTAGTTGTATAACTCTTGGCTGTGTAGCGATTATAGGAGAAAATGATTTGGAGTTACCGGCGGGAAAAACTGCAGTTGTTTTTATTTCCCATAGAGTTGAAGGAATTCCTCTAGAGGTGGACGCGGAAACTTTGAAAGAAATTGACGAGCTAAAGCCTTTTTCTAAAGTAATGTTTATTTCTGCTAATGCGGAAATGGCGCAGAATATTTTGGGTAAAGGCCTGGGCCATATTGTCTATGAGAACAAAAATAATGGCGGAACAAAAGTTAACATTGAGATCGTGGACTTGTATTCGCCTGAATTAGGAGGAAAAATTTTAAAAAAAGTGGTTAATTTTTAACCAGAACGGCCGTTGCTTAAAGCAACGGTTTTTTTATCCTTCGACAGGCTTGGGATAATGCGCAAATTGTTGTTTGCATGGGTATGGCGCTTGCGGGTATTATAAATCTTGTAATGCTGAAAGATATAAAAAAAGAAGATATAGAGAGGCTTGCCCAGCTTGCAAGAATAGATATAGAAGGAAAGGAAGCAGGGCTAGTTAAGGATGCCGAAAATATTCTTGAGTATTTTGAACAATTAAAAGATGTAAATACAGACAACATTTCTCCGATGTCTGGTGCTTCCGATATGGTTAATCAGGCGGAAGCTGATGATATTGATAAAGGTCTTTTGCAAAAAGGAATCGAATCTTTTCCGGAAACTAAAGATGGCTATTTAAAGGTTCCCGGAGTAATGAAAAATAATGATTAGTATGGATAAAAATATTTTAAGCATAAAAGATGTAAGAGATGGAATTGTTTCTGGAGATTTTTCGGCGGAGGAAGTAACTAGCGAGTTTTTAAAAGAAGCTAAGCAAAAGAATCAGGAAATAAATGCTTATATATCCATAAGAGAGGAAGAGGCGATTGCGTCTGCAAAAGAGATTGATGAAAAAATAAAAGCGGGAGAAGATGCGGGTCCTCTTTGCGGAGCGCCTTTAGCTATAAAAGACAATTTATTAATAGAAGATGAAGTATGTACCTCGGCTTCTAAACTGCTTAAGGATTATGTATCAGCCTATGATGCTACAGTTATAAAGAAATTAAGGACCGCCGGGGCAGTATTTTTAGGAAAGGCTAACATGGATGAGTTTGCTATGGGTTCTTCAACTGAAAATTCTGCATTTGGTCCGACTAAAAATCCAGTAGATACAGAGAGAGTTCCGGGGGGTTCTTCCGGAGGCTCGGCGGCGGCTGTTGCCGGAAGAATGGCTCTTGGCGCAATAGGTTCTGATACGGGCGGTTCAATAAGGTTGCCCGCATCGTTTTGCGGCGTTGTCGGAATGAAGCCTACGTATGGGCGAGTATCTCGATTTGGCCTTATGGCAATGGCTTCGAGTTTGGATCAAATAGGTCCTTTTGGAAAAACTGTAGCTGATGCGGAAGAAATATATTCAGTGATAAAAGGAGCTGACAAGCATGACGCTACTTCAAGAAATGCCGGGGAAAGCCAGCTTAATTTAGGCGATCCTTCATCAATAACCATAGGAATTCCGGATGAATATTTTTCTGGAACAGGCTTAGATGATGAAACTTCTAAAGCTATGCAGGAGACGGTAGATTTTTTCCGTTCAGCCGGAATGAAAATAAAAAAGATCAATCTTCCTTATAGCAAGTATGCTTTATCAGCTTATTACATTATTATTTTTGCCGAGATATCTACTAATCTGGCGCGGTTTGACGGAATAAGGTATTCCCGGGGAAGCAATAATGGTTCTTTGTTTGATATTTATATGAAGACCAGGGGCGCGGGTTTTGGAGAAGAAGTTAAGCGGAGAATGCTTTTAGGAACTTTTGTTCTTTCGGCCGGATATTATGACGCGTATTATGCCAAAGCGCAGAAGGTTAGACAGCTTATAAAGAGAGATTTTATAGAAGCTTTTAACCAGGTTGATGTAATATTGTCTCCGACTTCTCCAACAGTACCTTTTAAATTCGGCGAAAAATCAGATGATCCGGTACAGATGTATTTATCGGATATATTTACCGTGCCTGTTAATTTGGCGGGTCTTCCGGCAATATCGATACCGGTTAAAGGCAGAGTTGATAAGTTACCTATAGGGTTTCAGCTTATCGGCAAACACTGGCATGATTCCGACCTTTTTAGCTTAGGAAAATATTATGAAGGGCAGTAATTATAATTTAGGAATATAGGTAAATAAAAAACGCCCTGGCAATTTGCCGGGGCGTTTGGCGAAGCTTAGAGCAAGCAGCCAGATATGGCTGAATGAGTTGAGGCGCTTCGCCTAATGGCCGCGATGAAAGGATTTGAACCCTCGTCTTTCCCTTTTTAAAAAGAGATCCTCTTATTTTCTTATTAAAGTTTTTCCGGACTTCTCTAATTAGAAACTGAAACCAGCTGAGGTACATCGCGACGTTTATTTTAAAAGACCTAGGTCTTGGAGATATATACTATTAATTTGACGGGATTATGTCAATAAAGATTAAATTTTTAAAATAAAATCCTTTGTGGGGATTTTATTCTGCGCAGCGGACGGGACTCGTTTTTAGTCAATTCCTCGCTGTCGCTCGAAATTGCTTCAAACCCGCGCCTCCTTCGATTTTTCTGCTGAAAAATCTTCAGTCCGGCGTTCTCGTCCCGAATTGATATATAAAAACCCCTAAAGGGGTTTTGTATATGGCGCAGCGGACGGGACTCGAACCCGCAACCTCTGCCGTGACAGGGCAGCGCTCTAACCAGTTGAGCTACCGCTGCATGCGCTTAATATTAAACAGATTGGATTATAACTATCTTTATTAGCTCAATCAAGAAGCTTATTAAGGCATTGAATTAAGCTTGTTCATATAGTAACATTACCCTTGTCCTAACAGGATAAGTATCGCGGAGTGGAGGACTGGTTACCTCGAGAGCCTCATAAGCTCTAGGAGCGGGTTCGATTCCCGCCTCCGCAACAAGGTTTATGCCGGCGTAGCTCAGGGGTTAGAGCGAGCGTTTCATAAGCGCTAGGTCGCAGGTTCAATTCCTGCCGCCGGCACAGATTGTTTTAATTTGTTATTATTTCGGCTTACAGCCGTTTTTTTATTTGTAACTATTAGCTTTATTCTGCTAATATTTTTGTATTGCATATATGAATATCGATGATATAAGAAACAGGGCTACTACCGAGATAAACGGGGCTATTTCTTTGGATGAACTTAAAGAAATAAGGCTAAAATATCTTGGGAGAAAAAAAGGTGAAATAACCTTGCTTTTAAAATCTTTAAAGGCTCTTTCTGATGAAGATAAGAGAAAATTTGGCCCGCAATTGCAAGAAATGCGTGAAAATATAGAGCAAGCTTTGGTTTTTAAAAAAAGAGAATTATCGGAAGAGGAAGATTGGGCAGACGTGACCTTGCCGGGAAAAAGGCCGGAACCGGGTCATCTTAACTTAATAACGCAGACGGAAACGGAAATAAGGCGAATATTTAATTCAATGAATTTTTCGGTTATTGATGGTCCAGAGATGGAAGATGAGTATCATAATTTTGACGCTTTGAATATTCCGGCTTGGCATCCAGCGAGAGAAATGTGGGATACTTTTTGGATTAAAACTCCGGATTCAGCAAAAAAGAAGTATCTTTTAAGAACGCATACAAGCCCTGTGCAAATAAGGTATATGGAGACTCATAAGCCTCCTTTCCAGATAATATCTCCGGGAAAAACATTCAGGTACGAGGCTACGGATTCGACTCACGAAACTAATTTTTACCAATTAGAAGGTCTTATGGTCGGGAAAGATATTTCTTTGGCTCATTTAAAGTTTGTAATCAGTGAATTTTTCAGGCAATTCTTTTCCAATAAAAATGTTAAAGTCAGGTTAAGGTCCAGTTATTTTCCTTTTGTGGAGCCAGGAGTGGAAATAGATATTAAGCTCGATGATTCTGATTGGCTGGAAGTTGCCGGGGCTGGAATGGTTCATCCGAAAGTATTTAAATACGCGGGTTATAACCCGAAAGAATGGCAAGGTTTTGCTTTTGGCTTTGGTTTGGAAAGATTGATAATGGTTAAATATGGAATATCGGATATCAGGCTATTTAATTCAGGAGATCTTAAATTTATAAAAAAATTCTAATATGAAGTTTAGTTATTCATTAATACGTGAGATGGTCCCAAATCTTCCGGCGAAGAAGAAGGTGGCTGATGAGCTTGCTCTCAAATCTTTTGAGGTGGACGGCATAGAAGGCGATGCGTTGGATATTAAAATAAATTCTAATAGGTGGTCTGATGCTGCTTCTCACACAGGAATAGCGAGAGAGGCTGCGGCGATATTCAATTTTCGAAGCATACCTGTAAAAGTATTTAATCTTAAAAAGATAAAAAAAGGCCTTGGCGTGAGGCTAAATAAGGATTCTGGCTGTTATCGCTATATGGGTTGCAAGATTGAGTTGGCTAAAAAAGGGACGACTCCGTCTTGGATGAAAAAATATTTAAGAGTCTGCGGCTTAAGATCAATTAGTCCGATAGTGGATATTCTTAATTATGTAATGATAGAAGTCGGCCAGCCGATGCATGCTTTTGATGCAGAGAAAGTTAAAGGCGACATAATTGTCAGAAAAGCGAAGAAAGGAGAAAAGATAATAACTATTGATGGAGGAGAATATAAGTTGTCTTCCTCGGACACTGTAATTGCCGATGAAGAAAAGTTGCTTGCAATAGCAGGAATAAAAGGCGGAAAATCTGCCGAAATAACTGCAAAAACAAAAAAAGTTATTTTGGAAGCGGCTAACTTTGATTCAGTATCTGTTTATAAGACATCTAGGGATATTAAGCTGGATACGGATGCTTCCCGCAGATATGGTCATGGAATGAGTTCGGAAAAAGCATATTTGGGAATGGGCAGGGCATTAAAGCTACTTGAGCAAATTTGTTTTGCCAAGCCGGTTTCTATAACTGATGTGTATGAGGTGAAGGAACCAAGAAAGTTTATAAAGTTTGATTCGGATAAGTTTGAGAGCATAACTGGCGTCAAAGTAAGCAAGGCGCAGGCAATAGGAATACTTAAAAAACTTGGATTTAAAATGAAGGGAAATGTAGCAGAAGTTCCGGCTGAAAGGCTGGATGTGGAAATATTCGAAGACTTAGCAGAAGAAGTTATAAGGATGTATGGCTTGGAAGAAATTGAAGCAGAGGTTCCGGTTATTTCGATAGTGCCTCTCCATGACGATCCGATAGTTCATTTTAAGGATAAAGTTAAAAGATCTTTTGTAACTGTCGGATTTGATGAAATATTAAGTTATAGTTTTGGGGATTTTAATAATAGCTTTGTCGAATTGCTTAATCCTATAAGCCAAGATAAAGCTTATATGAGGCCGAATTTGGCAACTGGCCTGGATGAAGTTATAGATAAAAACGAAAAGTCTTTTAACAGGATTAGAATATTTGAATTTGGGAAAGTATTTGACGGCATAGGCAAGGAACATTGGTCATTGGCGGGAGCTGTAAAAACTGACAGCAAGGAAGATTCTTTAAGAATTTTAAGAGGGTCTCTTGAGGAGGTTCTTGATAAAATAGGAATAGGTTATACATCTTTTATTTCTAGCAATAAAGATTTATTAATACTGGAAGTCGACGGCAAAGAGGCGGGTAAGCTGTGGCTTAGCAAAAAAGGCTCGAGAGCTTTTTTTGAAGCTGATGCGGAAAAATTAATGGAAGCTTCGGAGGCGGAATTTGAGTATAAACCTTTATCTCCTTACCCGACGGCAATGAGAGATCTTTCTTTGTGGGTTAGCGCAGATATTAGGGTAGGCGATTTGCTTGGCACTATAAATGATTTGAATATAAGTGATCTTAGCGATGTTGATCTTGAAGATTATTATCCAGATTTGGATAATAATCGCTTTGGAATTACGTTTAGGCTGATATTCCAGTCTTATAAAAAGACGCTGACTGAAGCCGAAATTGAGGCTAAAATGGGTCAGATAATACAGGCAATATCAGCGCTTAAAGGAGTGGAAATAAGGTAGTTTTTAAGCTATAATTACCAGGTATTTAAGCTGCTTTATATCAGGCTTATTTTTTTCTGAAAAAGTGGCTAAAAACGCAGAAAAATGGCTAAAAAACAGGATAAAAACCAAACATATTCAGCAAAAGACATATATGTTCTTGAAGGGCTTGATCCGATAAGAAAGCGTCCTGGAATGTATATTGGCTCTACGGGTCCGGAGGGTCTTCATCACTTGATATGGGAAATACTCGATAATTCGATTGATGAAGCTATGGCGGGATATGCCGATAATATATCGGTTGAGGTTTTAGACGACAAAACAATCAGGGTATCAGATAATGGAAGAGGCATACCGGTAGATCCTCATCCCCAAACTGGAAAATCGGCATTAGAGACGATAATGACCGTTCTTCACGCGGGCGGCAAATTCGGCGGAGGAGGCTATAAAGTATCAGGCGGACTTCATGGAGTTGGAGCTTCTGTTGTGAATGCTCTTTCTACCCACCTTAAAGTCGAGGTTAAAAGGGATGGAAAATTGCATATTCAAGAGTATGCAGTAGGCAAGCCGCAAGGCGGATTGAAGAAAGCCGGCAAAGCTGAAGGTACCGGCACTTCTACGACTTTTTCGCCAGATCCGGAAATATTCGGGGAAATAGTTTTTGAACGCAAAAAAATACTTGAGAGAATAAGGCAACAGGCTTATCTCACAAAAGGGGTTAAAATTATGTTCGCCGATTATAGGGAAGAAGAGCCATTTTATTACGGGTTTAGTTTTTCTGGAGGCATTAAGACTTTTGTAGAATATCTTAATGAAGGGGGCGAAAAATTTATTCAGAGAGATGTTTTTTATCTGCATAAAGAAACTGAACAGGGAGAAGTAGAAGCGGCTATAGCTTATACCGAAGATATAGAGGTAAAGGAGATGGGTTTTGCTAATAATATATATACGATAGACGGAGGATCACATATTACCGGACTGCGTTCGGCAATAACCAGAACTTTGAACGATTATAGCCGCGAGAATAATTTCTTAAAGGAGAGCGACAGTAATTTAACGGGAGATGATGTGAGAGAAGGTCTAATTGCGGTGGTTTCGGTGAAGCTTAAAGATCCGCAGTTTGAGGGACAGACAAAAGCAAAGCTGGGAAACCCGGAAATAAGAAGCGCAGTAGAAGTATCTATAAGCGAAGCGTTTAAGGAGTTTTTAGAAAAGAATTCGGCTGATGCCCGCAGGATAGTGGAAAAATGCCTTTTAGCGGCAAAAGCCAGAAAGGCGGCAAAAGCGGCAAAGGAAACAGTTTTGCGCAAAGGAGCTCTTGAGGGGCTTACTCTTCCGGGAAAGCTTGCTGATTGCCAGACAAGAAAATCAGAAGAAGCTGAACTTTATATCGTTGAGGGAGATTCTGCAGGCGGTTCTGCTAAACAGGGGAGGGATAGGAAGTTTCAAGCCATATTGCCTTTACGAGGAAAGATATTGAATGTAGAGAAAGCCCAAATACATAAAATGCTTGCTAATAATGAAGTAAAGTCTCTTATTGTGGCTTTAGGTACCGCGATTGCTGATGAATTTGATATATCCAAGCTAAGGTATGGGAAGGTGGTGATAATGACTGATGCGGATGTTGACGGAGCCCATATAAGAACGCTTTTACTAACTCTTTTTTATAGGCATTTCCCAAAACTTATCGAGGAGGGCCATATATATATAGCCGAACCTCCTTTATATAAAATTCAGTCTGGAAAGAAGGTGGAGTATGCTTACGCAGAAGTTGAAAAGGAAAATATTCTTAAAAAAATTGGCGGAAATCCTTCAATTCAGCGATATAAGGGTCTTGGAGAGATGAATCCGGATCAGTTATGGGAAACAACTATGAATCCCGCAACCAGGACTGTAAGGCAGGTGACGGTAAGCGATGCTCAAGAAGCGGATAAAATGTTTGATATATTAATGGGCAGCGAGGTTGCTCCAAGAAAAAGATTTATACAAGTTCATGCGTCGTCGGTCAAAAATCTTGACATATAAGCATTAAAATTATACTGTTTTAGCACAAATGAAGTCTTTAAATTCGTTTATTTCCGGGATTGTTTCTGAATTTAAACAAGTAACCTGGCCAAGCAAAAAAGAAACTATCAGACTTGTTATCGTGGTCATCGCTTTTTCACTTTTGATGTCTTTCTTTTTGGGTTTTGCCGATCTTGGCTTTAGGCAGTTAGTACAAAAATTTATAATTTGATCCATATGGCGGAGACAAAAGATATAAACCAAAAAAATAGTATGCAGGCAGAGGATGAATCTCGCCAGTGGTTTGCGGTACATACATATTCCGGTTATGAAGATGCTGTAGAAAGGTATCTTAAGCAGAGAATAGAATCTTTAGGCGTTAATGATCGCATATTTAACGTTATTGTCCCAAAAGAGAAAAAAGTTAAGATAAAAAACGGCAAAAGGAGCGAAGTGGAAGAAAAGATATATCCCGGCTATGTTCTTGTCGAAATGATAATGAGTCCTGATACTTGGTACATCGTGCGAAATACGCCGAGAGTAACGGGTTTTGTCGGGGCGGACAGCACTACTCCTTCACCTCTTTCTAAGGAAGAAGTTGATAGTCTTATGATGAAGATGAAGGGCGAGGAACCTAGCTTTAAGGTTGATTTTCGCATTGGCGAGCTTGTTCGGATAGTTGACGGACCTTTCAAGGATTCAGATGGAAAGATTGATGAAATAGACGAAGCTAAAGGCAGAGTAAAGGTTCTTGTTCCGATATTCGGAAGGGATACTGCCGTTGAACTCGACGCTTTGCAAATACAGAAGATATAGGTTAGATTAATCAGGCTAAATACAAAAAACATGGCTAAGAAAATAAAAACAGTACTTAAATTACAGATAGAAGCCGGTAAAGCTAATCCGGCTCCTCCAATCGGTCCGGCTCTCGGACAGCATGGTATTAGCATCCAGGATTTTTGCAAACAGTTTAATGATGCTACTAAGGATATGGGAAACGATATTGTTCCTGCAGAAATAACTATTTTTGAAGATAGGAGTTTTACTTTCAAGCTAAAGACTTCTCCGGCTTCTGATCTTTTAAGGAAAGCTGCCGGTATTTCGAAAGGTTCTGGCATACCGAACAAAAATAAAGTAGGAAAAATTACTCAAAGCGATCTTGAAGCTATAGCTTTGAAAAAGATGGAGGATTTGAATGCTAATGATATTGAGGCTGCTAAAAAAATTATTGCCGGAACAGCAAAATCGATGGGCATTACGGTTGAGTAACCGATAAATTATAGTTTTAAGTGATTAAAAGAACCGCGGTGAGGGCGGTTCTTTTGTAATATAAGCGGCTTTATATAAGCTTATTCTTCTGTTAAAATTCCTTTGAAATGAAGTATATTCCGACGATAGGGCTTGAGGTGCATATGGAGCTTAATACGGCGACCAAGATGTTTTGCAGATGTCCGAATGACAGAGAAGAAAAAAAACCTAATATAAATGTTTGTCCGATATGCTTAGGGCATCCGGGAACTATGTCAGCACCCAATAAGGAGGCAATAAAATCAATATTAAAGCTAGGCATGGCTCTTGGAGGGAATATCTCTGAAAGGAGTTATTTTGATCGCAAGAGTTATTTTTATCCTGATCTGCCAAAAGGGTACCAAATATCCCAATACGAATATCCGTTCGTAGAGGGAGGAGAACTAACAGGCATAAAGCTTACAAGAATACATCTTGAGGAAGATGCCGGGAAATTAGTTCATTCTGAAAATGGAGAAACTTTTTGCGATTATAATCGCGCCGGAGTTCCGCTTATGGAACTTGTTACCGAACCTGATATTGAGAATGGTGAGCAGGCGGTGAGATTTACCAAGGAATTACAATTGGTGTTGCGTTATTTAGGTATATCGTCAGCTGATATGGAAAAAGGAGAAATGAGGCTTGAGGCAAATATTTCGGTTCGTCCTGAAGAAACGGATAAGCTTGGGACGAAAGTCGAGGTAAAAAATCTTAATTCTTTTAAGTTTATGGCGGAGGCGATAGATTATGAAATAAAGAGGCAGATTGAAGAGATTGAAAAAGGAAATAGGATAATTCAAGAGACGCGGGGCTGGGACAGTGAAAAACATAAAACTTTCAGCCAAAGGAGCAAGGAAGAGGCTCATGATTATCGCTATTTACCGGAGCCGGACATACCTCCTTTTGACCTTACCGATAAGGAGTTTATAGATATTGAAAAATTAAGACTCGAGGTTCCTGAAATGCCTTGGGAAAAAAGAGAAAGATTTGTTAGTGAGTTTAGTATAACCGATGATGCTGCAAGTACTTTCTCAGAAGACAGGATGTTCGCAGATTATTATGAACAAACTGCTTCGGAGGTAGTGGCGGAAGATATTTCAGATGACCAAAAAAAAGAATGCTTAAAAATAGCGGCTAATTATATGATTGCCGATGTAAGGGGTGTAATAAACCAGGCCGGCGTTGATTTAGAAAGATTTAAAGAAAAAGTTACTCCGGAGAATATGGCAGATCTTTGCATACTGATAACTAGAGGAGATCTTTCGAGCCGTATGGCGAAAGACATATTAGCGGAAATGTATGAAACGGGGCTTGATCCGAGAAATATAATAAAAAATAAGGGTATAAAGCAGGTGACTGATGAAAGCGCTATTACAGAGGTTATAAACCAAGTTTTAGAAGAAAATCCGAAAGCGGTAGAGGATTATAAAAATGGAAAAGAAAATGTCATTCAATTTCTTTTTGGCCAGACTATGGCGAAACTAAAAGGGCAGGGAAATCCGGAGGCAATAAGAAAGGTGCTAGGAGAAAGTTTAAAATAAAATACCGCCGAAAGGCGGTTTTTATTTTGCGGTTTCATATATTGCATTAATTTCGGTTTCAGAGAGAGCGCGATTGTATATTCTTACTTCATCTATGGAGCAGTCCCCATAGTGGTTATCTATTCTTCCGATAAGCACAGCGTTGGAATCTATTTTTTCAGGTAGTGAACGTTTAATTGTTTTTGTGCAAGATCCATTTTGATAAAATTTATAGGTTTTTGATGAATAATCATAGGTTAAGACTATATGAATCCAACTACCTACGATTAATCCTTCAGGTGTTCCATAAAAGGTAGAATAATTGTCATCCGAAAAAGTTGTGTAATACATAGGAGTGGATGAATGAGAAAAGTAAAGAGATCTTCTTATATTACTATTAGAAACAAGCCCTACCAGAGCGCTCCAATTTTCTATTATTCCGGGATTAACCCATACAGAAATACTGAAATCATCAGTTGTGGTTAGGAGTGTTGGTGTTCCTCCATTTACATAATCATCCACTCCATCAAACTGCACGGCACTGCCAACTTTCCCGGAAACAAAAGACATTCCAAGGCCGTTTGTATTGTCTGCGGTGCCGTTGTTTCCATAGCCTGAATAGTCTTCAAGGCCAGAAGTCTGGAGATCCGCTATGGATCCATATCCTTCAAAGGGCCAGTAGCCTACAAGAGAAGGATCTCTGGAAACAGGGAGGAGAGAAAGATTGCTTCCTGCTTCAAACATCTCTACATATCTTCCTCCGTCTTTCATAGCAAAGTGCTTTTCAGATTCCATAAGAGCAGTCAGTTCATATGAACCTCCTGAAGTATATGTATAGTATTTGCCTGAAGAAGCTTCATTTGAAGGATCTATAGGGAAATAAGGTATGGGGCTTCCTCCGTATATGGATGAGAGGTTAAGAGGTATCCAGCCTGTGCCATCCGTATTCTGGAGGTTTGCTTCTGTTGTACAGTGGTATGCCCAGCCTGAAGGAAGAGCTGGGAGATCAGAGATATTGGCACAGGTAGAGCTGGTGTCAGGGATGGAGATATATACTGTTTGAGATATGCCCATGGATACATTGGGATTATCCACTACCCAGATATCTATGGAGTCTTTGAGAGTCTTCATATCTGTTATACGTTCAGAGTCTCGAGCTTGGGCCAAGAGTTCTGCTGGGTTCAAGACAATGACTACTGCTGCAGCCAAAACGGCTAAAATTGCTATTACTATGAGGAGCTCGACGAGGGTGAAGGAAGGTGCAGAGTGGAATTGGGTGGAGGAGTTTAAAAATGTTTTTTTGTTATGGAAATTATCGTAAAAAGCGGACATAACCTAATGATTATACAATAAAAATCTTGCTGTTTTATTAGCAAGCGTTAAATAATTCTATCCAGGAAGAATAAAATAAGGCCAAGGCTGGCGGAAACGCCGGATATTATCCAAAACCTCATAGTTATTTGAGATTCGGGCATACCTTTTGCTTCAAAGTGATGATGTATGGGTGTGGATAAGAATATTTTCTTTTTTAAAATTTTTTTACTAAACATTTGGATTATTACCGAGAGAGATTCTATCACCATAACTATAGCAAAAAGGGGGAGGAGAAAAGCAGTATTTGTGAGCATTGCTATAAGGCCTAAAGTTATGCCTATTGCCATAGATCCCGTATCGCCCATAAAGAATTTTGTCGGATAAACATTATTCCATAGAAATGCTATAAGAGCTCCTATAAAAGCGCCGGCAAGAGCGGCAAGGTTGTATCTGCCGAGAATAAAAGCGATGACTCCAAGGGATCCGAAGGCAAAAATAGAGACTCCGCCAAGCAGTCCGTCTAAACCATCTGTTTCATTTGCTGAAAAAGCGCTGGCTATGAGGATAAATATAAACATAGGTATGTACCAGATACCTATATCAATACTTCCGACAAAAGGAATATTCAGTACGTGCCAGTCGAGATTTTGCGGGGCGTAGAACCACCAGGCTCCGAGAGCGCCAATTAAAGCATAAACGACAAGCTTATGCTTTACGGCGAGCCCTCCCCCTTTCGGACCGATTCTTAATACGCCTAATACGTCATCAGCAAGGCCGATCAGAGCGGCTATAACCATTGCGGCAAGAGGCAAATAAGTCTCTGCCCTATTTATAAAATCAAGATTTTCAAAAACACCGCCAAGAATATTGCTTGCCAAAAGCATAATCCCCGCTGTTACGAGAATTGTTCCCCATATAATAATACCTCCCATGGTTGGGGTCCCTTCTTTTTTAGCGTGAAGAGCTGACATTATCGGAGCCGATGAAGCGTTTCGGATTTGCTTCTTAATACCAAAACGGCGAAGCGCTTTGAGTACTAAAGGAGTGCTTATTATGGCAATAAAAAAAGCTGTTACTGCAACAGCGAGTACCTTAATTGCTTGAGTTAATATCATTGTTTATGAATGAAATTATTGTTTCTGTTTCAACTACCCTATCTTCGGCCCCGAGGATGATAATAGCGGTAGGCTTATTGTCTATTGAAAAAACAGCTGCCAGATTTTCGCCTGCGATTTCGGTATAGCCGGTTTTTCCTCCCAAAAAATCATATCTTGAAGCTAAGGCGTTTATATTAGTCAAACGCACTTTTAGGCCAGTATTTATTTCTGTAATAAGAGTTGTTTTTTTAGAAGAAATAGAAAATAATTCCGGATGGTTTCTCCAGGCATATTCGAGCATTAAGCTTACGTCATTTGCCGTGGACTGATTTAGCATAGACAATCCAGAAGGCTCTTTAAAATAAGTATTTACCATACCAAGTTCTTCAGCTTTAGCGTTCATAAGGCCAACAAATTCTCCTTCGGGCATTGATTCCATAAGGGCGACAGCTGCGTCATTAGATGAGACAACCATCATTGCGTAAACAAGATCTTCTGCCGTATATATTTCACCTTCTTGAAAACTGCCTGCTACGCCTTCGGTGTTTATGGCATTTTCCGAAAAAGTTATTTCTTTTTTAAGATCCATTTCTTCGAGGGCAACAATGGAAGCCATCATTTTAGATACGGAAGCGAGCGGCCATCTTTTTGTCTTATTTACGGAAAGGATTTTTTCTCCAGAAGATAAGTCTATAACGATCCCTGCTTGAATATTAAGTTCATCAGGAGTTTTAGGCTCTTTATTGCCTGGTATTTCCAAAATATCTTCAACAGCCTGATTTTCAGAAGGAAGAGCTTCGGCTATGTTTGCCGTAATAACAGCCTTATCTTCTTTTTCGGAAAAGATTGCTGCGGTTCCTAATTTTGCACAAAGTCCGACTGAAAGAAATATTGCACCGAAAGCGATCGCTTTAACTTTATTATTCATTTTCAATAGTTTCTTTTAATTCTTGATATTTTTTAAATTCGGGCAAATCCTCTTTGGAAGATACTCCGAGGAATTTTAATAAATCTGAAGTTGGCCTGTATAAAAAGCTATTCTTTTTTTCAGGATGAGGAATGCGTTCTGCCAAGCCTCGGATAAGAAGGCTTCTTAATGTAAAACTGGAATTTACTCCCCTGATATATTCTAGCGAAGATTTTGATATAGGGCCAAGGTATGTAACAAGAGATAATGTTTCGAGTATAGCTGGCGTAAGAATTTCATTGGTTTCCTCTTTAACTATTTTCTTAATTATCGGCGAAATTTCAGGTTTTGTAACAAGCTGAAAATCAGAACCGTGCTCGATGATATATATTCCGCAAGAAGGAGAAGAATATTTTTCCTTTAAGGATGAAAGAGCTTCAGCGACATCTTTTTCGACGGCTTCGGATAGTTTTGCTAATTTTTTAATATTTATCGGATCTCCCGATATAAAAAGTATAGCTTCTATTTTTTGTTCTAAGTTATTCATCTTGATTTGGAGTTATTGTTATTTCTGAAAAGGACTGCGACTGGTCTATTGATATTTTATTATCTTTTAAAAGATGTAAAAGGGCGAGAAAAAGCAAAATAACTTCTTTTTTCCCTTTATTTTCGGTAACAGAGCCAAACTTGGATATATTCTTGCCTATTCTTGAAATAAGTTCTGATATGTAATTTTCAAAATTTACAGCGTCATATTTTTCGTATTGAGTTTTAAGGGTAACAACGGAGGAATGCATTGCTGCCAAAGCATTTAAAAGTGATTGCTGATTGAGGTCTGGTGATGGAATAAAGGCTGGAATTCTTTCAAATGGCAATGGATCTCTGGAGAATGAAATATTTTGAGCGTTCCATAGATTACGGAAAATTTCTTCGGCTTCTTTAAGTTTTTTATAAAGCTTTAGCCTTTGTTCGAGATCTCTTATTTCTTCTTCCTCTTCTTCGGTCAGTTCAAGTTCCGGTATAAGCGATTTTGATTTAATTAGTATCAGCTTTGAGGCTATTGCTATAAAGTCTGCCAGAAGGCGAGGTTCTTTGCTTTCAACTTCTTTGAGGTATTCCAAAAAATCTCCAGTTATTTTTGAAAGATTAACTTCGGTGATTTCATATTTTTTATCCTCTATCAGTTCTAGAAGCTTATGCAGAGGTCCTGAAAATTTTTCCAATACTATTTCGTAAGCCATGGTTTAAAATATACTGATTGCAATATTATTGATAATTGGATTTCAGCCAATCAAGCACTTTAACAGTATCGCTATAAACATCGTTAGATCCAAGAATTATTATTGCTATCGGGCGTTTTTCTTCGGAAAAATCAAGATTAAAAACGCCGAGAAAGGTTTCTTTTGCGGCGGTTGTTTTTCCAACTTTGCCTCCAATAAAAGCTTGATTCTCGCTAAAGAGATTGAAGTTGCTAAGATTTTTAAAAGAAGGTTCTCCATAAGCTGATTTTTCCATTCTTCCTGCCGATATTTTAAAAATAAAGCTTCGATTATTAAAAATGTACTTTGATAAGTTAAACAAGTCCATGCAAGTGGATTTGTTTTCTTTATCTATTCCGGAAGGATCGGCAAATTCTGTATGAAGCATTCCTATTGATGAGGCTTTTCGGTTCATAAGCGATATATACCAATTTTTGCTTGTGTTGCGAGCGAATACTTCAGCGGCTTCGTTTGAAGATTCCATAAGAAGAGGAAAAAGAAGATCATATGCTGATATTTTTTCTCCAACGCTAAGGCGAGGCTTTGAAGTTTGTATTAAAGCTTCTTCTGGAACATATATTTCCTTATCAAGGTTAATAAATTCTCCGGCGATAAGAGCGGTCATTAGTTTGGTTATGGATGCTATAGGCATAATTTCGGAGCGGTTTTTATCAAGAAGGACATAGTTGTTCATAATATCAGCTACTAAATAAGCGCTAGCAGAGAGTTCGGGCGGTTTTGAATGGTAAACGAATCCATCTGAATTAAAATCTTCCTCAAAAACGATAATAGGCATGTCCATATATGCCATTTTGAATATTTCTTTCGCAGATTCATCGCTTAACCTTATGCATCCTCCAGAATATTCTGATTCAACGGGCATTCCGCTTGGATAATAAGGCCATCCATGTATGAAAAAATTCCCTTGGAAAGACATGCTCCAAGGCTGATAAACATGGCCGAAGGAAGAAAAATGATTTTTTTCCATCGTTTCTATTTTGTATATGCCGGCAGGAGTTTCCCACCACGAGCCTTCCCTGCCCTTCGTTAATATAGGTGCTTCGTATTTATTTTCTCCTTTTATATATACGCGAATAATCATTTCGGAAAGGTTGGCTTCCATAAAATCAGCTTTATTTTCCAAAAAACTGTTTTTCACTTTATTGAAAAAATCAAAATCGCCAAGAGCAGGAATAGATCCAAATTCGAGTTCTTCAGGCGTAACAGACATATCTCCGACAAATAAAGTGTAGTTTAATTTTTCTTTAGATATAAAAATAAAAGAGAAAAAGCCGATTACTATCAAAATAAGCAAAGTTATAACTACGCCGATAGGAACTTTTTTGCTGAATATGCTTTTTATATAGCTCATTGCTTAACAAATCCTTCTTTAGTGTAATTATTAGCCGGATCCCATATCATCCATCCAGTGTTGGATGTTTCTAATACAGCTTGAATCTGGGATGCGACTTCTTCTTTTTTATATTCGTGCCTTAGGCTAAAATCTTGAATCCACGGCCTTAATTTAGATAAATTTTCTTTACCGGATAATAACAGCCTTTTTTGGGCTTGTGACATTGAATATTTTACCACTTCGTATGGAAATTTGGCTGGATTTTCAAGCCCGATAAACCCGGATGCAAAATGCGAAGGGTAAACCATAGGACATATAAAATCAAAATTACCGAAAGTATCTTCAAGGTTCTGGCCTATACCCATATCGCCTGAAGCGCTGGTAACCAGTCCGAATATGTCGGCGGAGATAATATGTCCTTTAAGCGATTCGCGGAGATAAGAAAAAAATTCTTCCATAATCACTTTTTTTGTTTTTGTTTCATTATATATAGGGAAGGACATATCGCCGAGATTGCCGTCTGAAGGAAACCTTATGTAGTCAAAGTTTACTTCATCAAATCCTTTTAATAAGGCGTTTTTAGCTATACGAATGTTATAGTCCCATACTTCTTGCGATGAGGGATCCATCCAGGCAAGCTCTTTGTTATCTAGCCATATTTCTCCCGTTTTACTGTTTTTAATAGCTAGATCCGGCCTTGCTAAGGCAAAAGAAGGATCTTGAAATACGACTACTCTGGCTATGACATAAATATTTTTTTTATGAAGAGACTCTATTAATGAGGAAATATCTCTAATTTTAGGATCTTCTGCTCCATATTTTGATATTTCATTATCTCCAGTTTTATAAGATATTTTTCCAGAGTAGTCTTTAATATCAATAACCATTGCGTTTGCTTCTGTTTCCTCAATTAAAGATGTCAAATAACTCATTTTAGCAGAAGAAGATGCAGACCATTGGGTTACATATATTGCTTTAATTTCTTCAGGGGCAATAAAAGCGCTTGGTGGCACTAATATATCAGAAGGAACAACTTTCAGGCTGTCTAACTCTTGGGATGCCGATATGCCGGCAACAGCAGGTAAGTTTTCGGATATCGGACCGTTTTGTGAAGGATTTTCTCGGGTGTCGCCATATTCGATAATAGAATGTTTTTTATCTATTCCAAAAACCAAAAAGGCGGCAGCTGCCGCGAAAAATATACATAATATAGCAAGAAAAGCTTTTTTTACTTTCATTATCAGCCTTTATTTTATCTTTGCTTGACTTATAATGGAAGACATAAAGAAGAGGAAGTGATTAGGTTCAAACGTTTTAATTAATTATGGCATTTGCAATATATAGGAGGTATAGGCCTCAAAAATTATCAGATCTTGTGGGTCAGGATTCGGTTTCTGAAGTTTTAAGAAACGCAGCGAAATCTGGAAGACTTTCGCATGCTTACCTTTTTTACGGACCGAGAGGCTGCGGAAAGACATCTGTTGCGAGAATATTAGCGAAGCTTGCTAATTGCGAAAAGAGGAATTCAGATGAAAAATTCAGAGAGCTTGGCGAGCCTTGTAACGAATGCGCTCGATGCCTGGAAATAGATAATGGAAATTCTCTTGACGTGGTTGAAATAGATGCCGCTTCCAATCGCGGCATAGATGAAATAAGAGAATTAAAAGAAGGCGCGAGGATGTCCCCTACCCACTCAAACAAAAAAGTTTTTATAATTGATGAAGTTCACCAATTAACAAAAGAAGCTTTTAATGCCTTGCTTAAAATATTAGAGGAACCGCCTGCACACGTTATATTTATTCTTGCCACTACTGAATATGACAAGCTGCCTGCCACGATAATATCAAGAACGCAAAGGTTTTCTTTTAAGAGAATTCCTATAATTAAAATAACTGAAAAACTGAAAAAAATAGCTGAAGCAGAAGGCGTAAAAATTAATGATGAGGCTTTAGAACTTATTGCTTCAGCGGGAGAAGGAAGTTTTAGGGATGCAGAATCTTTGTTCGAGCAAGTTATTACCATGGAAGATAAAGAAATAACTCTTCCAGAAGTAGAGAGAATAATCGGCAAGGCCGGATTGGAAAAAACCGAATTTCTTGCGGGGAAACTGATAGAAAAAGACCTCGCCGGCGCTTTAGAAAGCTTATCTATTATAAATGAGGCCGGGTATAACCTTTCCCAGCTTACAAAAGATTTAATACATTATTTGCGCAGAGTTCTCGTGGCTTCTTTTGATCCTAAAATGACGGATGTTTTTAAGGATGAAGTTACTTCTGAAACGATCAAAAAAATTGAAGCTTATGCAAAAAGTTGCGATAAGGAAATGGTAATAAAATTACTAAAAGCTCTTATTGAGGCTTATGGAGAAATAAAGTATTCCCCTTTTGCCATAATTCCTTTAGAAGTGGCGATAGTGGAAAGCTTAAAATAGTAATATAGCTTTAAAATTTAAATTTATAATATTAGAAATAAAAATGACTCAATATATGAGCCATTTTTATTTTTTTTAATGCATTACTTAGCAGCTTCGTATTTTCTCCAGGCGTCTGCTATTTCAGCTTCTATATTATCTAGCTCGCGGAGAATTATTTCTCTTAACCTATGGCTTGCAACTTCTTCCTCTCCACTTATGCGGTCCGTTACTTTTTGAGTAATATTATTAACAACTTGCCGGATTCTATCTTCATCAAATCCCGCGTCTTTTGCTGCGGCTATTATAGAGTTTCTTAGCTTTTCTTCATCATACGGTTCCTTTGCTCCATCTTTCTTTATGACTGTTATCATTTTTGAAATTAGATTTGGTTTTATAAAGATCGACCTATTTTCTGATTAAAGAAAATGCCAATTGTTTCTTATGCTTAATAATATCAAATCGTTTACTTTTATTGCTTGCAATTATAGAATAAGCCGTATTACCGGGTCGTCTAATGGTAGGACAGCGGCCTTTGAAGCCGTCAATCATGGTTCGAATCCATGCCCGGTAGCAAGATAACCCCGCTTTTTAGCGAGGTTATGTTAAGGAGTTCTGAAATTTTGAGTTAAAAGGCATAATACAATTACTTAAGTTTACAGTAAAACTAGAATTAATTCTTCTTGTTTTGTGGATTAATATTTTATATAAAAACTGTTGGTGTTTTTTTGTTATAATGATTGTTATATGAAGAATAAGATTATTTATATAATACTTTCAGTTCTGGTTATTAGCGGATTTATTTTATTTATAAATGGCGATTTATTCGTGAAGCGAGATGTGGCCGAAAATAATGAAAATATTTCAGAACAACAAGATAAAAATAACGAAGATCAGCTCGAAGAGTCACTAACGAGTACAGAGAGCGAGCAGACAGAGCAATTATCTGCCAGCCAAGAATCACAAACTGTTTTATCAGGCAATAATATTGTTACTGATAATTTTCAAATAACTCCCCCGCCGGGCTGGGAGAGCAGACCTCCTCAAGAAGGAATTTTAGCCATAGCTGTTAATACAAATGAAGTTTTAAATAATTCTGGAGCGGAAAATATAGGATTTAGGAGCTATTTTGCAATAACAAAGGATAATCTTCAGGGACAGACTAAAGAAGAATATATAAATTTTATCAGCAATGAGCTTAAGAAAATATCTTCTTCTGTTTCTATCGAAAAAATATGGGCAACTAAGATTGATGGAAAAGATGCTTCGGCTTTAGAAATATCTCTTACCCAACAAAGCGTGGATTTTAAAGCCCTTATTTTTCTTATTTGGGACGAGGAAGATATTTGGACAGTGTCATTTAATACGATAACTGATAAATGGAGCGAGTATGAAGATAAATTCTTTTTGTCGGGAAGCTCTTTCCAATTAAAATAATTAAGCTTATAAACAAGCCCTGATATTAAATTTCAGGGCTTGTTTATAATTATATTTTAAAATAACGCTGTTTTCATAAAGAAACAGCGTTAAAAAACGAGTTGCAATGTTATAATGAAACGGATGAAAAAGAAGCCTTTTACAAAGAAAGAAAAACAAAAAAATATAGTTGCTTATTTTGTCGCTATCTTACTTGTATTTGTTTTGGCAGGTTTTTTATTGTTATCCACTACAGACATTTACATCAACAGGGGTTTATTGGCAAAAAAAGATTTCAGCCGGGCATTTGAAGCAAGAATTACCGGAAATTGCGATGAATTCAGCGATTATTTATTGAAAGATTTTGATAACTGGTCAAATAAATGCCTTCGCGAAAAAAAGTTACAAACAGATCCTTTTTACAGCTTTAAAGTATTAGGGGTTACGGTATCTGGAGATAAAGCATTTATTCAGGCGGAACTTGTAAGAGGCGTTCAAAAAATGACTTATCCTGTGACTTATGAAATGAAGCTAAATGACGGAAAATGGAAGATAAACCAGAACGCCAATTAAACTATTTTAGAAAGATGTCTGAATAAGGCATCTTTTTTTTATTTACATACTACAGAGTCTATAAGCCAGCGGTTATTAAACATTTTAAGATTAACCACTGCGTGGCTTGTGCCTTCAAAAAATATTCTAGCACTATCCCCTTCTATTTCGGCTTGGCTAAGGGAATAATTTGATGGAAATTCATTAGAACACACAACCGGATCGAAGTCTTCGGAAAAATCTATAAGAAAACTTTTAAAATTATCTGTTATATCTACTTTAAAAGTATGAAATCCGTCTGAAAAAGGGTTTTGGTCATTTTTCCATTTTCCATAAAAAGAAGCGACAACTTGTTCAGGCGTCAGCTCTTCTCTTTTTTTTATTTGCTTGGAAATATTTTCCGCAACTATCCAGCTCCCTATAACCGCTCCTATTCCAAAAAGAATAAGAATAAAGGAAAGCTTTTTAACAGTTTCCATAAAATAATAATAAACTTACAATTCACAAAATCCAACTCATAAATCCTGAATCTTGGAACTTGAAACCTGAATCCTGAAATACAAATTCCAAAAATACAGACCTGGATTCCCGCTTTCGCGGGAATGACAAACATAATATAGCTCGCCTTCCGCCCTCATCCTTCGACTTTCCTCGACTTTGCTTGGAACAAGTCGCTCAAGACTACGGCGAGACAAGTCGGAGGGTGCCAATTTCCACCTCACTTCGTTCGAGAGGAATTGGCAAGTTGTTTAATTTCTATTGAAAAAAGGAGTCTTATAATGTAACCTTAGCCAGGTTCAATGCCAAAAGGCGACGTAATATTAAGGTTCAACGATGTATCCTACGGTTATGGATATAATAAGCCTATTTTAAATGAGGTGAGTTTTTCTGTGCGCCAAGGAAACAAGATAACGATAATGGGCCAGAACGGCGCCGGAAAGACGACTATTTTTAAGCTTATAACCGGCGAATTAAAACCAGATGACGGTTCTATAGCTATTAACGACAGGATGTCAGTTGCGACGGCAAGGCAAGTTATACCAAGAGAAAAGCTTGATATGACAGTCCGGGATTTTTTTGAGGAAGCTTTTGAAGAGAAAATATATGATATAGATCCAAGAATAGAAAAAGCTACAGCTGCTGTTAATTTATCAGCTTCGCTTGAAAAAAAAGTCGGTGATTTTTCCGGCGGACAACAGGCGAGATTATTACTTGCTTTTGCCCTAATACAGGATCCGGACATATTATTACTTGACGAGCCAACTAATAATCTTGATAAAGCCGGAATAGCGGCGCTAAAGCAATTTCTTATTGATTATAAAAAAACATGCATTGTCATTTCCCATGATGCCGATTTTTTAAATTCCTTTACTGACGGTGTTTTATATCTTGACGCGCATACTCAAAAAATTGAGCAGTATACGGGCAATTATTTTGATGTAGTAAAAGAAATCGAGGCGAGAATAGAAAGAGAAAGAATGAAAAATGTAAGGCTTGAAAGGGATATTGAAAATCGCAAGGAGCAAATGGGATTTTTCGCCCAAAAAGGCGGACATTTGCGCGACGTGGCGGCGAAGATGCGCAAAAAAGTTGATGAATTAGAATCAGATAAAGTTGAGATGAGGCAAGAAGACAAAACTATCCGTGATTTTGCAATACCGGCGCAAGAAGATATTTCCGGAGATATTATAAAAATAAGCTCTGTAAGCATAATGAAGAATGATAAGTCTGTTAAAAAGAAGGTTAATATTGCCTTGAAGAAAAAAGACAGGCTTTTAATAAAGGGGCCGAACGGCATAGGAAAAACTACCTTATTAGAATCTTTAATAAAAAAAGATACGAAAGGCGTTGAAATTTTGCCTGAAACTAGAATTGGCTATTATAGACAAGATTTTTCTACCTTAGATCCGGAAGAAACAGTATACAATGTGCTTGCGGAATCGATGATTGAAGGAGGAGAAGAGGATCTGCGTTCGACTGCTGCCGGATTTCTTCTTGCTAAAGATATAATAAACAATAAGGTAAAATCCTTATCTGAAGGTCAGAAAGGATTAGTATCTATGGCGAGACTGGTATTTTCCCGTCCGGGGTTATTAATTCTAGACGAGCCGACAAATCATATAAATTTCCGTCATATACCGGTTATAGCGAAAGCAATAAATCGATATGAAGGCGCTCTTATAATTGTGAGCCATTATCCGGAATTTATTAATCAAATAAATATAACCCAGACATTAGATCTTGAGGAATTATAAAAATAATATAATTTCTAATTTTTTAAAAAACCGCGATTAACCCGCGGTTTTAATATTAATTCGCATTAACGAACGTGAGAGCGTTGCCTTTTTGGTCTGCCCTGCCGGTTCGGCCGATACGATGAACATAATCATCGTAAGTTGACGGCATATCAAAATTAATGACATGAGATACGTTTGGGATATCTAATCCGCGGGCAGCAACATCTGTCGCTACTAAGATATGCGCGCTATTATTTTTAAATTCTCTTAATGCTTTTTGCCTTTTCGATTGATTTTTATCGCCGTGGATGGATACTGACTTAAATCCTCTCTTATTAAGGTCTATTGAAAGATTCTCTACTCCGCGCTTAGTTTTTCCGAAAATAAGCACTTTATTGAAATCTTTTTCAATAAGAAGATCGTGCAGCTTATCTACCTTGTTTTCATTGCGAGATATCCTAACAATATCTTGATCCACGTTAGCTGAAGTATCTCTCATTTTTACGGATATTTTAAAAGGATTAACGGCAAAGTCGGCTATAAGCGATTCAATTTTTGAATTTATCGTTGCAGAAAAGAAAAGAGACTGTCTTTTTTTAGGCAGAGAGGAAAGTAGAAATTGAATATCAGGCAAGAAACCCATATCCAGCATTCTATCTGCTTCATCAAGAACTAAATTTTTGTATTCGCTTAATCTAAGGTTGTTTCTTAAAACAAGATCTTTTAATCTCCCAGGCGTACCGATAACGAAATCAGGCTTTCTTTTTAACCTGGATATTTGACTTCTAATATTTACTCCGCCAACACATATTGCCGAATAGATATTAAGAAACATAGAAAATTCATTCATTTCATCCTGAATTTGAAATGCCAACTCTCTGGTTGGAGCAATAATAAGGACCTTTTCTTGGCGATTTCTTAAAATTTTATCTATGAGAGGAATAAGAAAAGCGGCGGTTTTTCCTGTTCCGGTATTTGCTATGCCTATAATATCCCTGCCTTTTAGGGCTTCAGGGATAGCTTGATCTTGTATAGGGGTAAGGGAAGAATATCCTTTTCTTTTGATATTAGCCTTAAGTTTTCCGGATATTGGAAGGAAGTTGAAATTGTTTTTAGGAACAAATTTTTCAACATCTTCTGTCTTGCGGGCCTTGTTTATAAATTTAGATACGTTTATATTATCGCCGGCAAATTTTCTATTATTGCGAAATGATCTTTTTCCAGGTTTTTTATTTTCACCATAAAAATGTCGTCTCGGCTTAAATTTTCTTTCAGTCATAAAAAAAACGCGTATTAACGCGAGGTTCTAATAATGATATATAATGATTAATTTGTCAAATATGAAGACTATCCTTAATTAAGAAACTATTTTTTCGAGGATATATTCATTCATATATCCTCCGCTTTTAAGCTTAAACTCTTGTTCCATTTCTCCTATTATCTTAAATCCTTCTTGCTGATATAAAGCCAGTTTTTCCGGATCATCTATTTTTATAAAACAACGAAGCTTTTTAATAGTATTATCATTTGAGAGCTTGCTTAGCATATAGGATATCATTTTTCTTTCAACTCCCCTGCCTCCTTCCTTAACGGATACGAAAGGGCCAGATATGGTTACTATATGGCTTGTTTTGGCGTTAGGGCTTTTAAGAGCGCTTATCATACCTATCGGCATTGATTCAGGCCCGAGATCCGTATCCCAAGCAAAAAACAGCCAAAAACGTTCCATTTTATCGGCTTCTGCAATAGTCTCCTTCCAAAACTTATCCGGGAGGTCTTTTTCTTCTTCGTACAACTTATCGAACCTATCCGGATTTTCACGCAAGGCTTTAAGCCTGAAATCTCTGTATTTTTGCCACTCCGCAGAGCGCATAGTTCTTGCTTCTAGTACCATTCAGTCTTCATGATATAATAAATAAAGGTCGCCTACAAACAATAAATTGGCAAATTGGCAAATATAATCCTCAAAAAAGGAGGAAGAGCGAGCGAGCCGTTTGTGGCGGATAAGATAAGGATGTCTTTAGAAAGAGCGGCCCAGGATTCCGGCATAGAGGAACCAGTTGCCGAAAAGATAGTCAGAGAGACTTATTACGAGACTATAGTTTTTGCGATCAGGTGCAACGAGGTCAATACAACAGATATAAGGGATAAAATAATAGATTCCTTAACTGCCAGCGAAGAGGATGAAAAAAAGAATGCAATAGCTGCTGCTTGGGTAGATTACGAAAGAAGATTTAAATAAGATAATTCGAAAAGCCCCGTTTTAGCGGGGCTTTTTAGCGTTTTTTTTGTGACGCCATTTTTGTTGACTACTTTTTTAAAAAGTGCTAAAAAACGACCAGTTCTCAAAAAATAATATATTGGAGGGGTTTTTATGAAAACATGTTTTTCGATAGCAAAAGCTGTGACAGAGGCCGACCTGAAAGAAATAGTTAGTATTTTAAAGAGTTATTTCCCTAATTCGCCATCTACTCTGAACGACTTAAAAGCCATATATAAAGCATCACCTCGCTCTGTAATAATTCTTAAGGATTATGCTAATAACGGCTTGGTTGTCGGCGGAATGTTAGTGCTGTCAGTGACATCATCTTTTTTTAAAGATTTTTGCAAAGGCAAAGCTTCGGTACACAATTGGAGGGATTGCTTAGGCAGTATAGTTAGTTTTGATTCAAAGATTGTTCATAATGTTATTATGGAGTCAATAGTGGTACGAAAGGAGTATAGGAACACTGAAGCATGGCTCATAATAATGGAATATTTTATGGCTTTTGTTGATTTTTTAATGCGTGACGAGAAATTGATATTAGGAGTAGCATCAGAGTCTGAATCAGAAGACGGCGATAATTTTTTTGGGAAAATTATGAATATGGAAAAGGCATTTAAAGAAGGTGAGAGAACTATTTTTGTTTCGACAATGGATTGTATCAGAGAAATATTTCAAAAAAATCTCGGCATAGTTAGCACCTTATAAAAAACAAAAAAGCGCCTATCCGCCAAATGGCAGGCAGGCGCTTTTTTATTATCTTATATATATTTCTATCAAAACTAATTACATATGGTTTGGCTTTGAATATAAATATTTCTCTGCCTTACGCACTATTTTTGCCATAAATTCTACCGCTTCGACTGGATAATCTCCTGTAGCAGTTTCATCAGAAAGCATTACTGCGTCGGCGCCGTCAAAAACCGCATTAGCGACATCAGACACTTCAGCTCTTGTCGGGTGATTTTTATCAATCATAGAGAGAAGCATTTGTGTGGCAACTATTGAGCCGATATTATTCCAAGCGGCATGTTCGATTATATGCTTTTGGACGGTTGGAATATCTTCCATAGGCATTTCTATGCCAAGGTCTCCCCTTGCAATCATAACCGCGTCGGATGCCTGGATAATAGTATCAATATTTTTAACGGCAATCGGGCGTTCTATTTTAGAAATTATCTTGGCTTTGTCCCCAACTAGAGCTCTTAACCTTTCAACATCCTCTTTGGTTTGAACAAAAGAAAGAGCGACGTAATCCATTCCATGCTCCAGGCCGAATTGGATATCGTCAATATCCTTATTGGTAAGGCTAGAAGTAGTAAGCGTAGTCATAGGAACGTTAACGGCCTTATTGGAAAAAAGTATGCCTCCGGTCAATACTGTAGCGAATATCTTTGTTTCTTCAATTTTAGTGACTACAAGCTCCATAGCTCCATTAGTTAAGAAGAGAGGATCTCCTACATTAATATCTTTGTGAAGATGCGGGTCTTCAATAAAAATAGTGCCATCTTTAGCTTCGTCTTTATTGGTGGAAAAAATAATTTCTTCGTCTTTATATAACTCTCTTCCTTCTTCAGGAAGCTCACCTACTCTTAAACGAGGGCCTTTAAGGTCAAGAAGTATTTTAACGTCCCTTTTTTCTTCTTTACATATTTTTTTAAGGGCTTCTTTTCTAGCAAGGTATTCGTCATAAGTGCAATGGGAAAAATTCATTCTTGCTATATCCATTCCAGCAAGAACAAGCTTGCGAAGCATTTCTGGCGATTCGGATTTAGGGCCTATAGTAGCTATTATTTTAGTTCTCATTTTTTTACTGATTTTTTGCGAGGTTTGATTATAGAAAAAGAACCCGCCTCAAACAAGAGCGGCGGGTGGATGCTAAAGAGCTGGCATACTCTTTAGCTGACAGAAGTAAATTCGAAAGAACTAGGCGTAGTAAAACATATAATCTTTAATTTGTCAAATATAATAAACGCCCCATATCGAGACGTTTATTAGTGCAACCTTATAAGCCGGATTCTGTGGTCCGCCTTATCGGCGGATGATGGCAATTTATCTAGGCCTTTGATTACTCTTAGGCTCGAGCGACACTCCCGCCTCATCGACGGGCACGGTCTTGCATTCCACAAGGATTTAGCCGTTTCACTTCCGCTTTTTATCCCTATCGCGGAATTAGGCCATCTACGCTGGGATGGGGCCTGTTTCAGCCTTTCGACTAAAACCGTCACTGCTCGCACCTCTTGCGCCTTTTCGGCGCAGACGGCTTTTAACCGCTGTGTTTTATCCTCTAAAATTTTGCAAAGCAAATTCAGGAGGAGAAAGTCCGGACTTTCCTCATTTCTGCCAAAAAAGGCGGAAACGCTACCATCAAGGCTGCCCGCTGATTAAACCATAAATTTAAATAAAGTCAAGTATAAATATATTTGCAAAGCCTGGATACGCGCGTGTTAAAATAATTTCTGTATGAAAAATAAATTAATAGCAATAGGAGCCGTTATATTGGGCGTGGCAGTTATTTTTGCCTTTTCCTCTATAAATAATCGGCTTAATAACCGGCTGTCCGGAAGTCCTAATACAGAGATTTCTGCAGAAAATAAAAATAATAATGGCGAACAATCTTCACAGGAAGAAAATGTATTCAAGGAAGATCAGCCTGTAATTACAGAGCCGAACGAAGAAGAATCAAATAATAATCAACAAGAATCAAAAATGGAAAATTTTAAGCATATTATTTCTATTGAAACTACTATGGGAAATATAAAAATAGAGACTTATGATGCGGATGCCCCAAAAACGGTATCTAATTTTATAAGCCTTGCTAATAAAGGTTTTTATGATGGAGTTATATTTCATAGGGTTATAGACGGCTTTATGATTCAAGGAGGAGATCCGACGGGTACCGGCATGGGCGGACCTGGATATACTTTTGAAGACGAGCTTAACACTGATACAGAATCTTATAAGAAAGGCTATGTTAAAGGGGCTGTTGCTATGGCAAATTCCGGCCCTAATACGAACGGAAGCCAGTTCTTTATAATGGTTGCCGATTATCCCCTCCCTCATGATTACTCAATATTCGGAAGAGTTATTGATGGCCAAGAAGTGGCAGACGCGATAGCGAAAGTTCAAACAGGAGCAATGGATAAGCCGGTAGAAGACGTGATAATGAAAAAAGTTACTATAGAAGCAAAATAACACGGATAATATTGATAATTAAAATCACCCTAATTTTAAAAGGGTGATTTTAATTGAATTATTATTATTTTTATAAAGATGATTTCCAAGGAAATTTTAGAGTATTTCCTTTAACCTCAATAGAAAAGCTTGCGGCAGCTTTATGTCCTCCGCCTCCATGTTTAGCGGCTATTTTAGCTACATCTACTTTGCCGTTTGATCTAAGGGATATTTTAAGCTTATTTCCTTTTTTACACCAGATTATTCCTATACCTTTAGCTTTCGTGGCTAAAATATGGCCGATATCTGAAACAAAGATAGGAGAATTAACTGATAAACACTTCTTTTTTTCAAATATTACCTGTTCGGCATTAGATGCTATTGATTCAATGTTCTTTTCGCTGAAGGCAATTATATGCGATCCTTTTTTAAAATATTCATTTCTCTTGTTATCTTCTTCAAAATCCTTGGCAAGTTTATTCCAGGCCTTGAAATCAAAACCCACCATTTCAACGGCTGCTAAAAGCTCATTAGTATTTTTGAGGCTGAACTTCCATATGTCTTTATCTTCTATATAAAGCAATAGCTTAGGCACTTTTTTTTCTGGAAAGAAATATTTCCATGTAAGTACTGCACCCGAATTTTTCTGATTATAAACATAATTATCTGATATCTTAACTGCTTTCTTTTGGCTGATATGGTGATCTATAACAATTACTTTATTAGCTTTCTTTTTAATATTTTCCATAACCTCTTCCGAATAACAAAAATCTACCATATAAATATCTTTTCCTTTTATATTTTTTGGCGGAGGCGATTGGTGGACTGCCGGAATATAATCAGCTTTATCTTTAAATTTCTTCCAAACTGTCCAAGCGGAACCAAATCCGTCAAGGCAATTCTTATGGTATATAACTAATATTTTTTTAGAAGACATAGACATTAATAATAAATTTCAAAATTCAAATTACAAATATTAAAAGAATTAGCTACCTATAAGTTATTCGAAGAGCTTCTAGAGCCGGCAATTTTTTTCCAGCAAGATATTCAAGCATTGCTCCACCTCCAGTTGAAAGGAAAGAAAATTTTCTTTCAAGGCCGAGAGAAATTATTGCTGAAGTAGTTTCCCCTCCTCCGGCTACTGAAAAACAGTTTGCTTCTGCTATAGCGTTTGCAATAGTTTCCGTTCCTTTAATGTATGCTTTTCTTTCGAACATGCCGACAGGACCTGCCCAAACGACTGTTTTGGATTTGGATATTATTTCAGCATAGCTTTCCGCTGTTTTCTTGCCTATATCTAATATTTGCCTTTTTGAAACACGATAATCTTCGGGATATTTAACCTTAGAGTTTTTTGCCAGCTTTTTTGCTTCGCTTAAAAGCCCTTTTTCATAGATAGAATTCATAATGTCTTCTCCTTGAGCTTTTAACATTGTGTTTCCGACACCTCCGCCAAGAAGAACATAATCCGATTTGGGAAGAAGGTTTTTAATAGCGGGCATTTTTGTCGACATCTTAATTCCTCCTACTATAAAAGTCATAGGCTTTAAAGGCTTGTTGGTTATTTTTTTAAGCGCTTCAAGCTCTGATTTAATAATAGGTCCTTGAAGGCTTGTTAAAAAAGAAGCGATGCCTGCGGTAGATGCGTGCGATCGATGGGCAGTTGCAAAATCATCATTTATAAAAATATCTCCAAAAGAGGCGTAATTGCGCGCAAGAGCGGAACTATTCTTGTATTCTCCAGGGAAAAACCTGGTATTTTCGAGAGCAAATATACCTTTTTTTTCTAGAACCTGCTTGAGGCAATCATTAAGAGAGCCGTCTAAAAAAACAATTTTTCTGCGGGCTTTGTCAGAAAGCTCTTTAACAATAGGCTTAAGGCTAAGCTTTTTATCAAATTTTTTGGGGCGCCCCCTATGGCCTAAAATAACAATTCTTTCAAATTTCGGGTAAAGATCTCTAAGAGACGCTGCCGCTTTTTTAAGCCTTAAGGAAGAATCAAATTCTTTGGGATCGATATCAAGGTTAAGGCGAACAACTGCGTTCATGTTGATTAACTATAGCATGAAATATAAATCGTGAAACTGGGGAATAACAACCAAAATCCCCCCGCAATTGCGGGGGGAAAAGGTCTTGAGGGCAAAACAATCCTCGATTTCATATTTTCATATGACCGGAGATTGTCTCACTCGCACGCTTATTCTATCACAATAAACAGAAAAGTCAATAGAAGATTCTTATTGGGATGAGTTTTCAACAACAGCTTGCTTTTTTCTAGTAATAAGAAGGTAAATTATGGTGACAAACATCAAGAGAAGCAATATCAACATAAGCCAGCTTCCGGAAAGAGATTTAGCAAGAGAACTTAATGATCCAAGAAATCCTATATTGGCACTTCCTTTAATCATTACGGCAATATAAGAATTTACCGTCTGAAAATCATCATCACCATCGGTATATTCAAGGAAAGAGTTAAACATAATACTAGATCCTTCAGCGGTATCTTCGTTAATTTTAGCCTTTATGGTTATTACTCCCTGACTGCCCTTTTCTACATCTCCGATATAGAAGACGAGATTATTTCCCATTTGAGATGTTGGTTTAACGTTAGAGTTAACATACTCCGTTTCAAACGGAAGAGTTACTTTAAGAGAAGCGCCAGTAATAGCTTTTTTAGAAGCATTACGATAAGTCAGCACGTAATCGATAGTATCGCCTGCTTTGGGCTCAAGATTGCTGACAGACGGATCAAGGATAACTCCAGATTCTTCATCTGTAGATACATGCTCTTTAATGACAATTATTTCTTTTTCGGTTGGGCCACTATAAGGCTTCCAATAGCCGGAAGTCTTAAAAGACTTTATTTCTCCGCTTTTAGTGCCATAAGCATTAGAGCAGACAACTCTATAGTAATAAGTGGTAGAGGCAGATAATCCGGTAGCAGCTATATAATAATTTTTTAAGGCGATATGCGAAGGAACCGAGATGGAAGTAGTTTTATTATTCAAGTTGTAAGCTGACGTTCCATACTCGAACCATACGCTGCCGGCAGAGCCATTCGGATTAACGCTACCTTCCAATACTGCGACGTTCTGCAATACGTTGGATACTCCAATAGTAACTACTTGGGGCTCTCCGTAATATCCGTTATTTTGCCCAGAAGTTCTAAAGGACATTGTATCGCCATAGAAAGTTCCATACGAAGTTCTCGCAACGGCGCGGAAATCGTAATAAGTGTTCGGAGAAAGATTGTTTATTTGAATAGACACTCTTTGCGAACCGCTGTTGCCTGATATTGACTTGCTTCCAGAAACACGATTTAAGCTTTGGTTCGAATATCCATATTCAAACCAAACATCAGTCTGGTAGCCGTTCGGGGACACATCAGCGTTTAAAACGGCTGATGTAGAGTATTTTTCAGTTGTTTCTCTAGTAACAACGTAAGGGTTGTTATATTGGGTTCCCCCGCCTCCCTGGGTTATGAAGTTCCACACAGAGCTATATCTTGTTCCGTAAGAATTATTAGCAACAAGCCTGTAGTAGTAAGTGGTATTATTTTGGAGATTATAAACGGATGAAGAAACCGGAGTATTTCCAGACGTAGAGCTTACAGACCATTTAGGCGTTGAATAAACGAGACTATTACTGTTAGTTCCATACTCAAACCAATATTCTGTCCATGAACTGTTTGGGTTAACTGATCCTGAAAGAACAGCTGAATCTTTAGTTATACTATAAGCAGAAGAAAGACTAACGCTCGGAGCATCACCTTCAGTGACTATGGAACCGGAAGAACTAGTGGTAAATTGCATAACATTGCTGGCAATAGACCCTTTAGAATTCTTGGCTATAAATTTAAACTTATAAACAGTATTTGAAGAAAGTCCGGATAAAGACAAATTAACAGACTTAGAACTGTCGCTTGAGCTAATATAATAGCTTGAAGTTCGCGAGCTGAAAGAATTATTCGTACCATATTCTGCCCAATATTCAGTATAAAGACCGTTAGGATCTATAGAACCGGAAATATTTGCGGAATTAGAAGTAACTGAAGAATAACCAGTAGCAACAGCAGAAGGAGCGTTGCCAATACTGGGTTCATCGTTGGTATTTTCGTTAGAAGATCCTGAAGTCGTAAATTCAACGACGTTGCTTACATTTTTGCCGGCAGAATTGCTGGCGATTACTTTATATTGATAAGTAGTGCTAGCAGATAAACCGGTAACTCTTCGGCTTACGCCGATTGCATAACTAGAGCTTCCGATTGAGTACCTAATGGTAGAATACTGGAAATTGTTATTTGTTCCGTACTCTATCCAGTATTCAGTTAATTTTCCGTTTGCATCTACCGAACCGTTAAGAGTAGCGGCGCTTGAAGTTTTAGAAGTGACACTGGTAGCGGCGACTGACGGAGGATTTCCACTATCGCTAGAATTGTCATTATTATCGTTATTTGAAGAAGAAGAACTGTTGGTAGTAGTAAACGACACCACATTACTCTTATTCGTACCGCTAGCATTTTTTGCTATCAATTTATATTGATAGGTTTTTCCGGCTGTAAGTCCAGTAACATTTCTGCCTACCGAAATACCGGAGCTGCTGCTTCCGACAGTGTAGCGTATAGTTGAATATTGAAAATCATTATTTGTCCCATACTCTATCCAATATTCGGTGGATGAGCCATTAGGATCTACGTATCCTTTAAGATAAGCTGATGTTGAAGTAATGGACGACGCTTCCGTAGCAACAACGGAGGGCGAGCTAGAAGCAAGAGCCACTCCACTAAATCCGCTAAAAATAACGGAGATAGCAGCTATAATTGGTATTATTTTTTTCATAGCTTTCATAACTTTAATTATTAGCATTTAATTATCATTTTGTCAACCCATAAATGCTTTTTAGACTAACGGGCAAATTATACACATATATGCATTAAATATGCCAGAGGGAGCGTTTTTACGCGTGTTCTTTGTAAAAAAAAGAACGGTTATGACCGTTCTTTGGTTGCCTGATTAAGGCTATTAAGGCTATTCCGGATATTTCACAATTTTACTTTGCAAAACCTCACCATTAGAGAGCCTAACAAAGGCTTGAATCTCTACTTGGCTTGATGATGGCTTAAGGTAAGACCGGCCATTTTTATGGTTAGGATCACCTTCCCAGTCTTCTTCTCCATCGGAATTGCCATTGAACTTGATCCAGTATTTCTCCGGATAGAGTCCGCTTTCAAGGTCTTCAACTATCACAAAAGCCTCGATGTAGCTTTTGCCGCTGACTTGAAAGATTCTGTAATCTACCAAGGATGCTTTAGCTTCTGCGGTACTGGTTGTTCCAGAACTGGTAGTAACAAAACTTTTTAGAGTTCCGATATCTTGGCCTTTAGAACTCTTTGCATAAAGCCTGTACCAATACTTGGTACTTGGCTCCAAACCGGTAATTTGTATTGACACATCTTGTTCTAGAGTGCCATTACCGATGCTTTGGACATCGCTTTTTTTATTAAGCGATGTTGTTAAGCCGTACTGAAACCAAACATCAGTTTGGAAGCCATTCGGATCAGCCTTACCAGTTAAGATGGCAGAATTGTTATTGATTAATTCTACTCCTAATGATGTTGCTGAAGGTTTTAATGCAACTGGAGTCGGAGAAGGTTCACCTTCTTTTTCTTCAGTTAATTTCTTAACCTCGTCCGTAAGCTTTTCTACTTCATCTTCCAGTTTTTTAAGAGCTTCCTTGTCAACTTCTTTTTCTTCAGTTAATTTCTTAACCTCGTCCGTAAGCTTTTCTACTTCATCTTCCAGTTTTTTAAGAGCTTCCTTGTCAACTTCTTTTTGGACCACTATTTTAGTTGATCCTCCGGAAATCGGCGCGGAAGTCGGCAGCGGATCTCCATTCAAGACAGCGCGAGTGTTTCTCCCTACAATTCCGTCTTGTTTCAAACCATTTTGCTTTTGGAAAGCAATAACAGCTTTATAAACAGACTCGGAAAAACAACCATGGATCTCTCCCTGATACAACCCAAGTTTTTTAAGCTTAGCTTGTAATATCTTGACCTCTTCATTTTCATCCCCTTTTCGGAGAGTTAAGGTCAATCTTTTTTCAGAAAGATCTGACTCGTTTTTTTCGGATTCTTCGCTATTCTTAATAATAACGGAAACCTCATCCTCAATTGTGGTTTCTATTTCCTTACCTTCTTCAATTTTTTCGTCAGAATTATTTTTTCCAGAAAAGTAATGGATTGCCCATCCGATAATCACAACAATAATCATGAGAACAATAATCGACCACAACCAAATGAGAGTTTTTGATGAAAACCGGCTATTTTTCTTATTTTCCAATTTTAAAGACCTCCTTTCCGCTTCTTCGGCGGATAAAATTTACGCTGTAAGCGTATGGGCCTTTTTATCATAAAATTAGCAACTTGTCAATTTTATAATATATCTAAATCTATTCAAATTAAATGAAAAATACACGCATATCTGTGCAGATATGCGTGTATTAAAAGCATAGGTTTCTTACTTATTTTTTAAACACTATAAATTTATAACCTAAAAAGTTCCAAAAAAGAGCGATGCCGGTAGCAATAACCTTAGAAGCATTCACCCACATTGCCGGTGAGAGGCCTAAAATAGGGTCTATAAAGGTTGAAATAAGATAAACAATGCTTGAATTAATACCAAGACCAATAAGACTTACAGTAAGAAATTGCCCTATTTCCGCAGCGCGGACAGCGTCTTTATCCTTAAAAGTCCAATATTTATTCCATAAATAACTATTTGCTGTTGCCACGGAAAAAGAAATGCTATTTAAAAGCGCAAGAGACAAACCTTCCCTTACTCCAGTTGCGAATATTAAAAGGTTTAAAACTCCAAAATCCAAACCTGTATTCATAACCCCAATGATGGCAAAACGAACAAATTGAAATTTAAGAAAAAAGTTTATTATTTTTTTAATCATTTTTTTATTATTAAATAGTTGATCTGATAATTTTAATTATTTCTAATGCTTTATCCTTATTAAGACTGGATCCGCCGATTAAGACTCCGCCAATATAAGGACTGATCATATAATTTTTAACATTTTCCGATAAAACCGATCCTCCATAAATAATATTCATTTTTTTATCGAAGTTTTCCTTAAAATACTCAATAATACCTAAGATAACCGGTTCCACCTCCTTAAGAGAGGCATTCTTGCCTGTGCCTATTGCCCATACTGGTTCGTAAGCAATAATAATATTTTCCATATCATCTTCAGCAATATCTTTAATTGAAGCCATTAATTGAGAAAGAACTGTTTCAATCGCTTCAGGTTCGGATATTCTTTCTTTTTCTCCGATACATAAAATGGGAATTATACCCGCCTTTATCGCTGCTTTTACTTTTTTTGATATCAAATTGGAATCTTCGCTAAAGAGCCACCTTCTTTCAGAATGGCCTATCACGGAATATTTAACTCCCACAGAAGCGAGCTGGTTAAAAGAATATTCTCCGGTAAAGGCGCCTTCCTCCCAAAAACCATCTTGAGATCCGAGAATAGCCTTATTTAATTTGTTGCGGACAGCTTCAATAAATGGTGCCGGAGGACAGATAATTACGCCGTCCATATCAGAAGCAATAGCAAGCGCTTCAGCCTCTTCTTTTGAAGAAGGATTGCACTTCCAGTTCATTACCGCTATTTTGCCTTTTATATCCATAGATTGATTATACCTTGAATTTAAATCGCGGACAGTAGTTCAGATCCTGTTTTAATAAATAATGAAACGATTGTTCCTGAAATCAAGATGCCAATAAGTATCATGATAGAAGCGCGTTTAATAGGTATGCCGAATATGAATGCGGCCAATGTTCCGCTCCAAGCTCCAGTTAGAGGAAAAGGTATAGCAACGAATAAAAGCAGCGCCAAACTTTCCCATCTCTCAAATTTATAAGAATGATTTTTAATAGTCCTATCTGAAAGCCAAGCAAACAACCTATTAAAATAATAGGAGCGGTCAGATAGTTTTTCCGCAATAAAATTCCAAAAAATAAGCAAAGGAATTACGGGAATAAAATTACCGACAACAGACAAGAGAAAAGCCTTAATTATCGGAAAATCCCACGCTAATATGGCAGTTGGTATGGATCCTCTTAGTTCCGCAAAAGGAGAAGAAGCAATAAGAACGGTCAATAATTCTTTTTCCATTATTTATTGTTCTCCTCTTAAAAATTTAGCTGCGTCGTCTGGATCGACTACTGTTATTTCTATGCCCGTACTTAATTCAAATCCGGCAGAAATGCTTATTTTAGGCTGAATCTCTATATGCCAGTGATAATAGCTGTATTTATTTTTATCTTTTACCGGGGCGGTATGTATGAAAAAATTATAATCAACGTTCTTCATTTTTTCTTCAAGCATTCCGGTTGCTTTTTGAAGAGCATCAGCTATATCAGATAATTCTTCAGGCGGGCAATCTTCAAAAAAAGAAGAATGTCTTTTTGGAAAAACTCTTATTTCAAAAGGCTCTCTGGAAACAAAAGGCAAAAAAACCACAGCGGAATTATTTTCGTATATAATTCTGCTCTTTTCGCTTATTTCTTTTTTTAATACGGCGCAGTGAACACAAGAACCGTTTTCTTTAAAGTATTTTTCAGATCCTTTTAAAGAATGACTGACATCTGGAGGAAGAACAGGAATGGAAATAATTTGGTAATGCGGATGATATATCGAAGCGCCAGCCGAGGGACCCCAATTGTGGAATATAGAAACGTAATCTATGCGGTTATCTTCGGCAACTTGCTTATATCTTTCCTGCATAACAGAAAGGACTTCAACCGCCTCTTGGGGCGAAAGCTGGGGAAAATTATTATAATGGTCACGCGTAATTATAAGATCATGATAGCCGGCTCCATCTGCAATAAAATAAGGGCCGTTTTGCTTTATAGTCGGATCAATATCACTGGAAGAAAATACAGCCGGATAAAGATTAGGAATAACTTGAATGCTCCAGTCTTTTTTATTTTCATTTTTTCCAGGACGGTAACGAATTATGACAGGTTCAGCGTTTCCAGAAGCTTGAGGGTCTTTAAAAGGACATTTTCTTTTTGGCGACGCTTTTCTTTTCTTCTTAACAATAAGATCGTGAGGCCTTTTCTTTCTTCCTGTTGCTATAAGAACCCAATCTCCGGAAACAATATCTTGCCTGAATTCCGATCCGCTTTTCGTTGAAATATTTTCTTCAAGCTTGCCGGGAGAAGAATAATTTTTTTTATTATTACTCTGTTGCGTCTTGTCCATTTTGAACCGGATTTATTCTTGAATCATAATACCATTTGAATACATCGTAGGCTACAGGAACAGCGTTTAGACCCCCTTCTTTAGCTTGCTCAACGAGAACAAGAACACATATGGGATTTTCTTCTTCTTTAAGAGGAAAAGGCCCGCAACCGACAAAGAAAGCATTTGTTTGAGTGTTATTCATAACTTGAGCGCTACCGGTCTTAGCGCAAGTTTCAAAAGGCAAACTGTTTAGCATAGATGCTGTTCCATAGGATTTATTGACAGCGTCCTTCATTCCTACAACGACTTCGCTAAGCTCTTTTGATAAATAACTGATATCATCTAATATTTCCGATTCTTTTCCCAAAATAAGATTAGGCTTGAATATTTTTCCGCCATTCACTATGGAAGATACGGCATTAATAAGGCTGATAGGAGTGACTACTAAATCACCTTGCCCTATAGATACGTTGTAGGTATCGCCTATAGTCCAATCTATTCCCGTTCTTTCTTTCTTATCTTCTGCAGAAGGAAGATATCCTTCAGATTCTCCGCTTAAATCTATGCCTGTTTTCTTATCGAGCCTGAAAATAGAATAATATTTTTTTAATCCATTAATTCCAAGACCTGAAGACAAATCCGAATCACCCATAAAAAGATCTAAATTATAAGGGAGTCCTCCGCCAACCGCGTAAAAGAATATGTTGGAAGAGCGAGCAAGGGCGGAATATACATCAACCCACCCGTGAGCTTTCCAATCAACAAAACGCGTTGGATATTCAGGGTGGTATTTATTAGGAATATCAAGATGTCCGGTAGATAATACCATTTCATCCGTATCTATTACGCCATCTTTAAGAGCTCCTGCAGCAATTACGGTTTTTATTGTTGAGCCAGGACTATAGAGGCCGGTAACAGCTCTATTAAATAAAGGCTTATTCGGATCTACCAAGCTTTCTGATATATCAGAAGAAGAAAAACTAGGGATACTGACAAGGCTAAGCACATCGCCGTTTAAAGGATTTATAGCTATACCCACCCCTCCAGGACCAGCTCCTTCTAAAGCTTTCTGCAAGCGACTGTAAAAGAATTTTTGCAAACCAGCGTCTATTGTTGTCGTAAGATCATTCCCTTTTTTAGGTTCGCTGAAAGTATGAGTTCCGAGAGATTCGCCTTTAACATTCCTGTATACGACATTTTCTCCATTTATTCCCCTAAGAAGACTGTCATATTTTTTTTCAAGATTAGTTTTTCCTATAACATCGACGGATGTCAGTTCGCGCTCAAATATTTCTCCTTTTGTTGGAAACCCGACATAGCCGACAATA